>Ga0075163_10000352_pt1 | contig 58596 bp, 57 predicted proteins | sample JI1023141ADNA_FD_71478 | JGI IMG/M metagenome (GOLD analysis project Ga0075163, IMG submission 71478) | Wastewater effluent complex algal communities from Wisconsin, to seasonally profile nutrient transformation and Carbon sequestration -... | ecosystem: Engineered > WWTP > Effluent > Algae... | reverse complement strand
AATTACTGGACTAGCCGATGTAACGCTCAGTATATCTCAGATAAAGAGAGAATGATTATGAGAATTATGAGAATGAAAACTATTATGTCTTTTCCAAGCAAAGATGCTTATGTTAAAACACTATTAGACAAGTATAGTTCTCAAGAAAAAATTATTCTTTTTGCTAATACTCAAGAACAAGCTGATAGTTTTGGTATCCCTAGTTATCATAGTAACAATCAAGATTCTGTATCTAATTTAGAGAAATTTAAGTTAGGAGAAATTACTGATTTAGCTTGTGTGCTACAGATATCAGAAGGTATCAACATACCTAATTTAAAAATGGGTATCATAATGCATGCTTACGGTAATGAGAGAAAGCTCAAACAAAGACTTGGTAGATTATTTAGGCTGAATCCTGATGATAAGTGCACAGCTCACATTCTTTGTTACAAAGATACAGCTGATGAAACTTGGGTTAGAGCAGCCTTAGAAGATTATGATCAATCAAAAATTACTTATTTATTAACTTAAAAAACAGAAAAAATGGCAGGAAATACACATTGGAATGAAGCAAACTTAGCAGTTTTAAAAAGACTAGGTAAACAAGGAAAATTAGCTGAAGCAGCTAAATTATTTAATTGTACAGAAAATGCTGTAAGAATTAAGTATGGTAGAATTACTCGTGCAACCAGCTTTTCAGATAAAATAGATGCAATTGTTAAAACATCTGCAAAAAAGCTTGATTTAAAAACTAACAATAAACCTTTATTTAAGGCTATTAGTATTCAAAAACCTGGACAAAAGAATCCTTTTGAAATCACTCAAGCAGAATTTACAGGATCAAAAACTACACCTGAAGTAGTATTGTTATTAGTAAAACAGATGTTAAATATTAAAGCTAATAAGCTTGATTGTATCATTGTTCCTTTATCAGTAGCTGATACTAAAAAGAGAGCTTCTAATATCTTTCAGCAAGCTAAGAATTATCTAGCTAAAACAAATAAAGCTGAAATGGTATTTACTATAAAAAGTACTTTTTCAGGAGATGCTGAAAAGAAATATCTTGGTGGTAGAATCTGGAGACTTAAATAATTTATGAGTCATCAGCACTTATCTCCTAAAGACTCCATCAACATTACATTATTATTAGCTCAAGCTCGTTGTATGTCAGAGCTTATTCACACATTACCTGAACATAAATTTCAGTTTAAAGCTTATTTTAAAGAGCTGTTTGCTGTTATTAAAAAATATGAAGAAGGTCTGAATAAGATGACTAACTACAATGAGCTTGAAGTTAGCTCGGGTCAACAAAAGGAAATATATGATATGATGATGGAGCTAACATATGATGTCCGAGATGCTGTACTTAAAAAATTAGAAAATGGAAACAACAATAGTCAACCCACAGATTGAACAGGAACTAGATGCTGAGATTAAAGAAGCCCTTACTCCTACTAATGTGTTAATGCTTTATAATGATGATGTAAATAGTTTTCTACATGTTATTAGTTGTTTAATGATGTATTGTTCTCATAATAGAGAGCAAGCTGAACAAATAGCTCTTATTGTACATCATAATGGAAAATGTGATATTAAGCATGGTTCTATGAAAGCTTTAAAACCTATTTATGAAGTTTTATTAGAGAAACATTTATCTGTAAAAATAGAATAATATGGTAGACAAATTAGAAGATTGGGATATTAGATGGAATGAACCATCTCCTCAAATGCATACATTAAGAGAACACATTTTAACATTACAAAATGAGATGAACGCAGTAAATAGTATACCTGGTGATATTAGCACCATAAATGATAAAATGAACAACTTTCAGATAAAAGTTGAGAATATGGAACTAAATATCACATTACTGCAATTGCATGTACTAGGTAAAATAACGGCTGTAGAAATGGGTAATTTGTTAAGAATGGTTCACTCTGTAGATCCTGAAAATCATGTTGTAGCTCATGAAACAGTAAAAGAATTACTTAAAACTATAACATAATGAGTAAATATCTTACAAATCAGTGGAAAGAAAGGATTAAAGAATTAGAAAAAAAACATTTTCTAGATGCTAAGCAAGGAGTTACTATGTTACAAATGCTTACATCTAAAGATGATGAAAACTTTACAATTCTAGAAATCCTAGTAAAAAACATCATTAAGGATAAACTAGCAGAACCCTTAAATGAAGGACAGAAAAAAGCTTATTATGATATAATAGAGTTTTTAGATGATCCTCAAAACAACCAAGCGGTTGTCTTAAAAGGTTATGCCGGTACAGGTAAAACTTTTTTAGTAAAACAATTGATTGAATACATTGGACAAACAGAACCTGAATCAAAGATTGCTATTACAGCTCCTACAAATAAAGCTGTTAAAGTTCTTTATAAAAGTTCTGTTGGTAATGTGCACACTCAATCTAGTCAAGTATTTGAAGATATCTTTGATTTACAATCTAGATTAACATACAGTACTATTCATAAGTTATTAGGTTTAACAGAAAAGATCTCAGCAGATGGTAAACAAACCTTTGATTCAGGCTTTTCAGATACATCTAAACTTAATAAGTATCAGTATTTGATAGTTGATGAAGTGAGTATGTTAAATAATAAATTATGCACTAATCTATTAGAGTATTCTGAAAATATAAGGATTATATTCATGGGAGATGCCGCACAGATACCCCCTATAAATTCTACAGATTCCTTACCATTTCTTCCTGATGGAGAGTATAAGTTTAAAAGAGCTGCTCTTACTGAGATTATGAGACAAAAAGGAGATAATGCTATCATAGCTACATCTTTTACATTACGCGAGAATTTACACGTAATGCAACCTCTTAAGTCAGTAAGTACTCAACTTAATAATAAAGATCAAGGTATTGTTTATTTTAACTCAGAAACTGAAAAAGATAAAATCAGACCTTTATTAGCACAGTACTTTAAGTGTCCAGAATTTGAAGCAGATTCTAACTATATGAAAGTTATTGCCTGGAGAAATAAAACTATTGATTATGTAAATAACATCATCAGAGAGTTGATTTTTGGACCAAATCCTAAAAGATTTGAGATTGGTGAAAAGCTGATAGTTCAAAAGCCTATTTTTAGAATGGTTAAACATAAGAAATATGGATTATATTGGAAATGCTTCCTAAATACTTCAGATGAAGTTAGTATTAAAGCTATTAATGAAAACGCTTATACTAAAAGTATTGGTAAAGAAGTATTTCATTATAAGACTATTGCATTAACTGTAGATTATGAAGATTTAGAAGGTGATATAGTATCTGGAGTTATAGACATCATAAAGGATGAGTATCTTGAGCCTTATAATCAATTTAGGGAGAAGCTGAGAGATAAAGCCAAAAATGCTGTAGGCTCAACTTTAAAACTAAGAAAAGAATTATGGAAGGATTACTATGATACTAAAAAGTGGACAGCAAATGTTATCTATAATTATGGTATCTCTGCTCACAAGAGTTAACACCCTGGCTCTTATAAAACTCATTAAATTGACTGGAATATCCTAAAGACTTATACACTCCCTATAACAGTAATGATTATAGTATAGTAAAAGAGATAAGTATATTACAATGGACAATCAGCAGCCAAGCATCCTAGTCTAGGATGAAGGTTCAGAGACTATCGAAAAGCTACAAAATGTAGAACTGAGTAGAGTACATTAAGTTAATAACTTTTTGGAAAAAGTGAGGAATTACACTGATTACATTACATAAAACTTTTATATTTGTAGAAATAACTTATCATAAGATGACTGCAATAACAGGTTTTATTTACTATTTACAAAATCCAACAACAGATGAAATTTTCTATGTTGGATCAACAGAATGTTCTTTAAAAAACAGATTGAGAACACATTATCAACATTTAAGAGAATTTGAAAGAAATCTCAGAAAAACTAACCGTAGATATGAATATTTATTAAAATTAAGACCTTTAAAAGCTACAATTCATTTATTAGAATTAGTATTTACAAAAGAAGAGCTTGAAAAAAGAGAAATATTTTATATAAAACATTTTAGAAAGATTAATTCAAATCTTACTAATATGACAGATGGTGGTAAAGGTAAGTGTACAAGTAAATATTATACTGAAAAAGAATTAGAAATATATTCATTAAAAATATCAAAAAGCAATAAAGGAAGACCTAAACCTAAAGGTTTTGCAGAAAATTTATCCCAATCAAGAAAAGGATTGAATAATCCTGCAGCTAAACAAATGTTAGATTGGATTATTGCTTTTAAAGATGAAAAACCTATTAAATTATTTAAATATGGTTTTAAAATAAATGAATTTATAGATAATAAATATGCTTTTGGTGCTGTTAAAGATAGTATTAAAAGAAATGGTACTTCACATAATTATAAATGGGAGTATTTCAGTAAATGTAGTAAAGAAATTCAAGATATAGTCCAATTAGCTTATGAAAATGAGCTATAATGCTGCAAGGTAGCACATACAAGAATGTATTAATTTTAGAAGATGATATCAATTGCAATAAAAAAACAATAGAGAGAAACCGTATAAAGTATACAGCTTATACTAGAGCTTCAGATAAATTATTTATCTTGCGTAAAAATTAACAATATGTATTTAGATAAACAAACTGAGTTAACTCTCATGCAGAACTCACATTTGCAACCTTTAGAAACAAACATTAAAGGTTTACTACAACCTGTAAAATGGTCAAATACTTGGGATTTTACATCAGGTTTAACAGATATAAAGTTTAAAACTTTAATGAAGCCTCCTATTACACATAACTTATTATCTTTTAGAGAATTAGATCTTAGACCCTTAATGAATAAAACCATTTATGTGGTTACAATTAAAAGATTTTAATATATTTGTAATATGCCAGTAACATCTGTAAAAATAGGAGACGTAAAACTAAAGTTTATAACCAGCCCTCTCCCTATTGAGGATAAGTTATTTACAAGAATTGAATTATTTCAATGTGATGAAAATTTTGTTCCAATAGGAGCAGCTTCAATCAGTATTCATGAAGATAATGAAGAAATCTATCATGAAAATCTAAGAAAACAAGCTTTAGAAAAAGGTCATTTTGTAGCTGAAGAATCTACAGATCCTCAATGGAATCCTGATTATAAATCTGAAGAATCTATTGACAATGGAAGTGAAAGTACCATTTGAGGTAACATGTATTGATGCCAAAAATAAACCAAATGACATTCCTACTAGTAAGTGGGTTGTAGAAGGTCAAAAGTACACAGTAATTAAAGTTGCTAAACTCCTTATCCAAGGAGGTATGGTTGGCTTTAAACTAGAAGGATTAGATATTGATGCTTATTTTCCTTATCAATTCTTTGCTGCCAATAGATTCATGATTCCTTTAGATAATGCTTGGAATATTGAAGAAATGTTACAAAAAATACTTAAAGAAGCTAAAGAAGAAGTTCTTGAACTTAACGCGTATTACCCTGAATAATTAATCAAAAACAATTTTATGGAAAAACCAATTAAAACAACAGCAAAACAAGATGCTGAGGCTAGAAAAGCTCTATTCAGCAAAACTCCTGAAGAAAAAGCAGCAGTAAAAGCAGCAAAAGCTGCATGGAAAAGATTACATCCAAATCAAAAATAATGAGCAAAGAGAACATATTATCAGTAATTCTGAAAAAATCAGGTGATAATTTGGTTTACAGAAACTCTGCAGAAGAACAATCCTATAAATTATTTAAAAAGTCATTAGAAGAAGGACATCTAGTTCATGTATTCTTTGATGCTGATGCTGATAATGGTACATTAACTCAATTAGCTAAAATAAAAGTATGTATTAGGACTTTGTCTAGAGAAGCCGGAGTAAGTTTTGAAGATATGCAGTTGGAAATTAAAAAGTCTTCAGGTTTATGCTTTAAAACTATGTACAATGGTGAAGAATACTTATTTTGTAAGTCTTTTGGAGATTGTTCTAAAGAAGATTTATCATTAGCAATTCAAGCTATAATTGAAAAAGGTGATTTTCTAGGTATGAATCTTAGGTAGTAGTTTCTTCAACTTCTACAATTTGAATTTTGTTTTGTTCTTTAGCTTGCTTTTCTATCTCAAAGATAACAGCTAATACAACAGATATATTCAAAGAAAACAAATCAGTTTCTGGTTCACCTTTTTGTAGTTTATCAAGAGTTTCTTTAAATTCTTCAGGTGATTTAGATTGAGAAAGTTTAATAGAAAGATCTACTAACTTAGTATAAAAAGAACCTGATATTTTAATATCTACTAATGTATCATTAGGAATAGTACTATACTTTAATTTTGCCATAACACAAATATAAAAATAATATGTCAGAAGAACAATCAATAAACAAAGTAGATTTAACTACAGTTAATCTCAATGAGATAAAAAATAAGTTATATGAAAACTTAAAGCCATCTGGTTGGGGTGATAAACTAAAGACTTTTATTTTAAGTGATGAGTTTGATTTAGTATTAAATACACTCCTAAATGAAGTAAAAAATGATAAAAGATTTACTCCTGTACTAAAACAAGTATTCAGAGCTTTTGAGGAATGTCCTTTATCAGATTTAAAAGTAATTATAATAGCTAATGAGCCAAATAATAACATTTATGTATCAGATGGCATTGCATTTAGCTGTAGTAATTTAGGAATAGTAGAAGAACCCTTAAAAACTATATTTAAAGCTCTAGAGAGCACCGTATACAAAGATGGCAGAATACCTGATCCAGATCTAAAAAGATGGTCTAATCAAGGTATTTTACTCCTAAATACATCATTAACAACAAGAATACATACATCAGGTGATCATACTCAATTATGGAAACCTTTTATGTCATTTTTATTTGATTATTTGGCATTTAATCATCCTGATGCTATTTATGTATTTGTAGGTAAAAAATCAGAAATATGGTTAGAATCTATACCTGAACATAGTACTAAATTAATCATTCCACATCCATTTTTTGCTCTGCAAAGAGATGATAAGAAATGGGAACATAATGATTTGTTTAATACTATATCAAAACTAGTAAAAACTAAATTTAATACAGATTTACAATGGTAAATACAGAACGTGACCAATCAGCCCAAAATGATATTGATGCTTTTACTGATTATTTCTTTAAAACTTATCATATATTACCTATTATAACTTATTATAGTAATAAGGGTACTATCAAAGATTTACCAATATCAGAAGTTGAACAAATTGTTAATAATATATTACTGGGTTATACCAGTGATGATACAATAGTATTGACAACAAAAAGTAGAATTAAAATTCTTAATGTGCACAGACAATGTACTTTTAAGATTTTATATGATATGGGATATACTTTACATAGGATTGGTAAATATTTTGGTTTTAATCATGCTACAGTTTTACATGCTAGGGATACTGTAAATGATTACTTATCCTTAAAAGATCCCATGATTACAGACACTTTAAACAAAATAATTTATGAAATCAAACAAAATCAAGATAGATCTAAAAGTGTTATTCCACCTGTTAAGCCAGAATTCCTTAACCCCTAATCAACTTTCTATACTATATCATATTAATGCAGGAGAAACAATCCCTTTTAATATGAACATTCATCTTGAAATGAGATTATTAATAGGAGAAGAGTGGTTAATTGAAGGTTCAGAATACTCTTTAGCAGAAAAAGCTAAAAATCTACTTGAAGAACTGGAAAAACCTAAAACAGTAGCTGTGAAGTCAGACCCTTTATTTGATGAAAACTGCTTAAGATACAATATGTTATTCCCTAAAATCACTTTAGGTAGTAAAAAACCGGCAAGAACTCATATAAAAACAGTTACAGAAGCCTTAAGATGGTTTATTGATAACTATGAGTATACTTGGGATGTTATTTTAGGTGCCACAGACCTTTATTTACAACAAGAAGAGAGAAGTGGCTGGAAATATACAAGAACTTCTCAGTATTTTATCAGAAAGCAAAACAATGGAGATAAGACCTTTTCATCAGATTTAGCTAATTATTGTGAATTATTTTTAGGAGGTGAAGAAACTGCAGTAGATTTATCATCAGATACTGTGTTTACTTAATAGTTTTTTATTAGATTTGCTTACAGAACTCCAACAATTAAATTACACAATACATGGCCAAAATAAAATGGAAGACTCAGAGAGAGGCCTTCATAGAAGCTTTGACTTATTTAAAAGGTAGACAACAGGGAACAATTACAAGTTTACTGACTCCTTGGTCAAGTTTTAATGATGCCACTACTAATGGTATTGAATGGCATACAACTACTGTGATTGGAGCAAGACCTGCTACAGGTAAAACAATGATAAAAGATATAATTGTAGCAAAAGCTTTTGAACTTAATCCTTTAATGAAATTCAGAGTACTTGAGTTTCAATTTGAAATGGTTGGTAAAGCAACAGCAATCAGATCTTTTAGTGCACACTTAGGAAAGAGTTACAAATATATGTGTAGTGCTGAGAAAAATCAGAAATTACAAGATATTGAGCTTAAAATATGTGCTGAATTTGCTAAAGAAAAGCTAAAATATCCTATTGATTTAGTTGAAAACCCTTGTACAGTCATAGAATTTTGTGAAATAATTGAAACATATATGCAAAAATATGTATATAAAGAAAGTTCACATGTTAATGTAAGAAAAGAAGATGGTACTATTGAGAATAAAGAAGTAGTTGAAACTAAATACACTCCTACATTTATTACTCTTGACCACTCTTTATTACTTACTAGAGGACCTTCAGAAAAATCTGATCAAGATACCCTATACTCTTTAGGAAGAGCCCTTACCTCTCTTAAAAGAAAATATCCTATATCATTTCTTATTTTAAGCCAACTCAATAGAGATATTGATAAGCCTGAGAGAAATGAAGATGGTAAATATGGTAACTTTATCTTAGAGTCAGATTTATTTGGAGCAGATGCTTTATTACAACATGCTGACACAGTAATAGGCCTAAATAGGCCAGGAAAACAAAAACTTACATATTATGGTACAGAAAGATACATGATCAATAAAGATGAAAATATTTTAGCCATGCATTTTTTAAAATGTAGAAATGGTGCAACAGGTGTTGCTTTCTTCAGAACTGATTTTAAAATAGCATCAATTATTGGAATGGATGCTCCTGCCAAACATGTAAGAGGATTAAAAATTTAAAAAGTAAATACAATGAGTGCACCATCCAACATATCAGTAGATGAGAAAAAAGAAAATTTACAAAAGCTAAGAGCTTTTCACATGCCTACCTTAGATAAATTGGGAGTAAGTCCTTCTTTATTAATAGGTAAAATGGCTTATATACCAACAGGTAAGTTAGAGGTTTTTGTTTCATTTTTTCACAGTGAATTATCAAAAGGACAAGATATCTATATTGAGTTCACAGATAGAAACAATGTACCTGAAGATACTAAGAGAATACTGTATCTTTGGAGATATAACCCTTATTTCTTAACTGAATATCAAAGAACAGAAGAACAAATTACTAATGCAACTAGATTTTATGTTCCAGTTTCAGAATTGAAAACTATAAAATCTTATGTTCCTGGAGTAGTAGAAAAAGTTGAAGAAAAACCTAAGGAAGAAATCATTATGGAAGACTTTGATTTACCTAATCCTGAAATAGATCCTCCTATAAATGAGATGACTATTAGGGATTTGGCAGCTATTATGTTAAATAAACCAGTTAGTAAGAAAGATTGGCTAAATCAAATAATAAACCATAAACAATGAATGAAGAAGTAACAAAAGTTGAACCCAGTAAAAATGCTCAAGGTGCATTTTTACAAACACTGATAGATTCTAAGAAACTACCAGCTCACATCAAAACAGTAGAAGAAGCCTTTACTATTTCTCAAATGGGAAAAGAGTTAGGTTTTCCAACAATGCAGGCCTTTCACTACATCATTCCTATTCAAGGAAGATTAAGTTTAAGTGCAAAAGCTTTAGGAGCTTTATTAAGAAAAGGTAATGTTAAGTATATTACTAAAGAAGATGGTATTTATGTATATCCTGATGGTTCTACAGATGTCATGGCTCCAAAAGCTGATGGTACTAAACCTATTGATAGAAGAACTACTATTGAATTCTATAGAGATAACATGACTGAAATTACTTCTTTTACATGGAAAGATGCTAGTGATCAAGGTTTAACTACTAAAGATAACTGGAAGAGAATGCCAAAAGAAATGCTTTTTGCAAGATGTTTATCTAAAGGTGCTAACAGAATTGGTCCTGATTTATTATTAGGATTATATACTGTTGAAGAAATGGCAGATACTTTCTTAAATGAAAATCAAGTAAAGAGAAATGAAGACGGATCAATAGCAGAGATTATTGATATTACAGCAACACAAACAAAATAATAACCTATAAAAACAAAAAATCATGAGTGGAACATTAAGTACAACAGACCTAAAAGTTGGTGGATCAGGAATTCCTAAAACATTAGAACCAGGTAATCATACCTGCACAATTACAAATGTATTATTAGAAGAGTTTTCATATGTCCCAGGGTCATATAATGTAATTTTAAATCTTGAAGGTCCTGATATGGGTCCTGAGTTTGAAGGATTCTTTATTGATAAAGACAATGAAAAATTAGGCCGTCATAAGGGCAAAGTTGCTAAGTTAAAACTTACACAATGGGCTTTTGCTGATGGTACAACTAAATCTGGAGTTGTAGTATCGCGTGATACAGAAATGTTAAAAGCATTAAAACAATTATGTATTAACATTGGCTGTGCTGATTGGTTACCAACACAAGAAGGTAAACATAAAACTATTGAGTCTTTTTATGCAGCATTCAATAAAGAAGCTCCATTTAAAGGTAAGGTAATCAATTTCTGTATTGCTGGTAAAGAATACACTAATAAAGCAGGATATCCAGCTTTTGAATTATTCTTACCTAAATATAGCAAAGAAGGAGTAAATGTTGAATTAGCAGGTGTTACACCAAGTAAACTTATAAAGTTTAGTGAAGAAAAGCACATTGAAAAGAAGAAATCTGAGCCAGTAGATGAATTTACAGCTTCTCCAACAGAAAATGTAAATATGAGTACACCAGATGGTGGAATTGTAACTAATACAGGTAATGACTTTAATCTTTAATTAGATTATCTTTAGAGTAAAGGGAGGTATTTCAGCCTCCCTTTTTATATTAATAACATATGCTAAGTACAACTTCACTGATAACAGATATAACTCAAGTTCCCAGAATCTGGATTTATGAGTATTATCTAAACTTGACTGAAAAATTAAATGGTCAGGATGTAAAAATAAAATCTGTATTTAACACAGAAGATAAAAAACCTTCTATGTGCATATATTATGCTAAAAATAATACCTATATGTACAAAGATTTTTCTTCAGGTAAATCCGGAGATGCTATAGATTTAGTAAAAGAACTATTTACTATGCAAAACAGAGGAGAAGCTTGTCGTAAAATAATGACTGATTATAGTAGTTTTACTGCACTCAATGGTACTCAAGATACTGTAGAAGTAAAAAAGAAAGGTAAGTTTAAAGTAAAAAGTTTTGTAGTAAGAGGTTGGAACAAACTTGATGAAAAATTCTGGACTAAATTTCATATTGGTTCTGCTGATCTAACTTTATATTGTGTGAAACCTTTAGAATCTTATATTTTAGAGAAAAAAGATGATGATATTACAACTGAACTAGTAATAAACAATACTCTTATGTATGGGTATTTTAGAAAAGATGGTACTTTATATAAAATATATCTACCACATAGTAAAGACCATAAGTTTATTAAAGTTAAAGAGTATATTCAAGGCTCTGACCAATTGACTTTAAAAGTAAATTATCTTGTTATATGTAGTTCATTAAAAGATATTATTGCTTTTTCAAAATTAGGATATAAGAATGCAGAGGCAATAGCTCCTGATAGTGAAAATATCTTAATCTCAGAAAGTATGATCAACATCTATAAAAGTAAGTATAAACAAATATGCACTTTATTTGATAATGATCAACCCGGTATTAAATCTATGGCAAAGTATGCTGAGAAATACCAAATTAAAAGTGTTCTCCTACCTATCTCAAAAGACCTTAGTGACTCAATAAGAGATAGAGGACCTTTAAAAGTAAAAGAAATATTAACCCCTTTATTAAAACAAGCATTACAATGAAAGTAGAAAAAATAACAGCATTTAAGTCAAATGATGACTCAATTTGGGAAAAAGAAGGAGAAGCCATACATCAGAATATTGAAGATATAATAAGAGATGATCTTGTTCATGATTGTGAAAACAGTAATGGTCAAATAACACAAGAAATATTATTATGGTTCAGAGATTATCCTAAAGATATTAAATATATTCAAGCTAATATTAAGAATCTATTACCTCATCACTTTGGAGAAGAAGAATAATGGGTGAGTTTGAAGAATGGTTAATGGGATTAGATTTGCAGACCTTAACTGAAGAACTAAAAATAGAAATACTCTCTGAAGCAAATGCAATGCTCCAAGAAGAAATAGTAAATGTATTAAGAAATATTAGTCAAAAATAGTATGGCAAAACACATAAAAAAAGAATTATTAGGAGCTCAAAAAGAAATGATGAAAGTACTAACAAAATTTAAAAAGTTAAAGGTACCTACTGAATCAAAATTTGCTATTCTTACACATAAAGCAATAGAAAAAATTATTTATAAAAATCTTAATAGTATAAATAAAAAATTAGAAAAATTTAAGACATGAGTTGGATATATAATGGAAAAGTTTTTGAAGATAAAGATATTCCAGAAGGAGCTATAGGTTTTGTATATCAAATGGGTGTTATTGTCAATGGCTCAAGTTATGCATATATAGGTAAAAAAAATTTCTTTGCTAATACAAAGAAAAAACTTACTAAAAAAGCTATGCCTACTGATAAAAGACTTAAGAAATATACAAGAGTAAGTAAAACAGCTTATCAAAATTATTACAGTAGTAATGATGTACTCAAAAAAGCACATAAAGATGGAATCATTATTCAAAGATACATTCTTAAAATATGCTACAGTAAAACTGAATTGACTTACCATGAGGTTAAGAATCAATTTTTATTTGGTGTATTAGAGAGTGATCTTTACTTAAATGGTAACATCCTTGGTAGATTCTTTAAACAAAAACAAACTTAATTATGGAAGACTATGCACAATTAATACTTTATTTTTCAATTTTGAAAGATGAAGGTGTCAATATTATATATATTGATTATTCAGGTAGTGGTGATGAGGGTTGTATTAATGATATCTCTTACTATAAAGAATTTGATCCAAATGATTTTCAGAAAAATATAGCTCTTGACTTTCCTATTGATGAAAAATTAGAAAATCTATTTAAAGTTTATTGTAGTGAAACTATATTAGATGATATTGAAGATTGGTATAATAATGAAGGTGGGTATGGTCATATTATATTTGATATAAATGATCAATCATATAAGATTGAGAATAATATTTATAGACAAGAGGTTGATACATTCAATCATGCTGGTATTTTAAAAATAGAATTATAATGGCACATCCTGCAGAACACTGTAAAAGTACTATAAAAAAATATGGTGGCTTAGAACATGACTATTTAGCTATTCATGAATGGTTTGATGCTACTAAAGCTTGGGTTGGACACTCTATTCACAGAATGTTTAGACATCACTCAGAAGGTATTTTTGAGTGTGAGAAAGTATTTGGTAATCATATTATCAATAGTGATGGTAAAAAAGTCTATGTTAGATATATAGGAGAACAACATGTAAAGGAAGATTGTAACGGGCATATTCCATCAGCAAAAGAATGGCTGGATCACATTACAGCAAAAACTACACCTCTATGGATGAAGAAAACCTTAAAGATAGAAGATTAACAGATGAGGAGTATGATAATTTATCTAAAATGTTAAATAGCTCAAAAGAGGATGCTGAAATAGCAATCAATTGTGTTAAAGCTTTTAACATGAAGAAATCAGCTATACAAACTATGTTTTTAAGAAAAAACACAATGAAGTATGGTGAATTATGGAATACTCTTGCTCCAGAAATAATTACATACCATAATTCTTTAACTCAAGAACTAACATATAATGCTATTCTTAAAGTAGTTGAAAAATTACCTTATAAAGAGTACAATCTTAATTTTTATCTAGAAAGATTTGCTGAATTCACAACACTTTCTTTATCTCAGCATTTTACTTTTATAAATAGAATAGACATTAAACTAACCTTTAAAAATAATGAAGAATAAAGCAGAAGAACTAGCAAAAGCTAGTAAAGACTTAATGCTAAAAGAGCCTTTTTATGGGCTCTTTCTCATTATGTTGAATAAACAATGGAATAATAAAGCAGTCCCTACAGCAGGAGTTAGTAGATTAGGTATAAATTATCAATTATACTTAAATACTGATTTTTGGGATACCTTAAATTCCCAACAGAAGATTGGATTATTAAAGCACGAGCTTTTACATATAGCCTTCTTTCATATTACTGATTGGTCTCATCTCACTAATAAAAAAATAGCTAATATTGCTATGGACATTGAGATAAATCAGCTTATACAAGAAGATCATTTACCACCAGGCCCTCAACTACCATCTACATATCCAGAATTAAACTTAAAACCTAAAGGAGGTACTCAGTATTATTATGATGAGTTACTCAAAGGTTCAAAATGTCCAGGACAATGCCCTAACTTAGATGCTATGCTTGCAGGCATGGAATCTTCTGTTCCGGGTAGTGGAGAAGGTATAAAAGTTAAAATAGATGCTAATGGTCAAATAACAGAAATACAAGTTCCTAATCATGATAGCTGGGAAGAATTTGAGGCTTTAGATGATGCTACCAAAAAATTAATTAAAGCTCAAACAGAGCATATATTAAAAGAGGTAGCTGACCAAGTAACTAAATCTAGAGGTACTATTCCCAGAGAGATGAAAGAAATCTTAGATAAGCTTTCTGAATTAACTCCTCCTAAATTTAATTGGAGAGGATATATCAGAAGATTTGTAGGAGGCTCTATAAAGACTTATACAAAAACTTCAAGACATAAGCCAAATTTCAGATTTCTTGAGAATCCTGGTATGAAACATAAGCAAAAAAGGCATATTTTAGTTGCTATTGACACATCTGGTTCAGTATCTACAGAAGAACTTAAAGATTTCTTTAATGAAATTCATCATATTGGTAGAACAGGTACTGAAATAACATTAGTACAATGTGATTCTTCCATATCTAGTATTGGTAAATTTAATAAGAACCAAGATCTTATTATTACAGGTAGGGGAGGCACAAGCTTTCATCCTGTTACTGATTATTATGACGCAAATTATAGAAAATACAATTGCTTAATCTATCTTACGGATGGAGAAGCTCCAGCCCCTAGTAAATGTAGAGGTCCTGTATTATGGGTAATATCTGCCCAATCACCTAGAATGAATGATGACTTGAAAGGTTTACAAATCCAACTTAACTAAAATAAACAAATGGCACAAACAACAAAAATTGAATTAAATTCAGAAGAATTAAAGGGGTTTTTAACCTATATTCACAACAATAATGCAATATTACTTGAGAAAAACTTATTACCTCAAGCAGTAAATATTGAAGGTGAAGCTGGAGGAGGTAAAACATCAACTGTTTTACAATTAGCTAAAGAGCTAGATATGGAAATGATTAGAAAAAATTTAGCTGAGTTAGAAGATGTATCTGATTTAGTTGGATATCCGTGTAAAGAACATGAGATGATAGCTAAAGATGGCTCAACAAGATGGATTGTAGAAGGAGCTATTCCTATTTATATTCAAAATGGATTTAAGCCTAGTGGAGAATTAAGAATGGTGCATGCTGCTCCTGAATGGATTCATGGTAAAGATAAACCATTAATTCTTTTCTTAGATGATTTTAGTAGAGCTTCTGAGAAGTTTATTCAAGCTACAATGACTTTGCTTGAAACTCAATGTTATAATAACTGGTGTTTACCTAAAGGGTCTATGATTGTATTATCTAGTAATCCTGATAATGGTAACTATTCAGTATCTGCATTGGATGGAGCTCAAAGAACGCGTGTTATTAATGTTAACTTTAAATTTGACATTGATACTTGGGCTAGATATGCTGAGAAAAGCGGTATTGATAGTAGATGTATTACTTTCTTATTAATGCATCCTGAGTTAATGGATGCTGAAGATATTAATGCAAGAACAGTAACTATGTTCTTTAACTCTTTAATGTCTATTAAAGATTTCTCTACAGAATTACCATTAATTCAACAATTAGGAGAAGCAACTACTAATCCTGAATTCACTACTTTATTCAGTATTTTCATTAATAACAAATTAGATAAAATGATATCTCCTAAAGATTTATTATTAAACACCAATGAAGCTTATGTAATGGGTGAATTAAATAGTATTTTAGGTAAAGGAGTAGATTACAGAGCTGACATTGCTAGTGTAATTTGTACGCGATTAATTAACTTTACTTGTAACTATGCAGAAAGTAACACAATTACTCCAGCTATTACAGATAGATTAACACGTTTCATTACTGATGAGAATGCATTTACTAATGACTTACAATATATTATTGTAAAGAAAGTCATTAATGCTAATAAGCAAAAGTTTCAAAAGTTAATGTTAAATCCGGCTATTGTTAAAATGGCTATGAAATAAATCTTATAATTATGACAGAAAGAAAAATACTTACAGCTTCTCCCATACAGGGAGAGGCTTTAATAATTGATGAAGAAAAAGCTAAGTCTTTAGCTTTAATGTTGATGAGTAGAGATACAGCTGATCATAAAATGGCTCAGTTAATTTTAAATACTTGTGATATAGAAAAATCTATATATTGGATATGGTGTTTGAGTAGAAAAGCTTCTAATTTAATGGTTAATTTAAGAACTAAAGCTGGTAGAAATTTTAAAGAACACTCTAGATTGTTTCTCATATCTCAAAAAGCTGAAAGACCTTTTGCTGAATTCTTAAATACTCAAGGTTGGTTAACACCTGAAATTTATCAAAGATTAGAAAAAGATATTATTGAAAGAAATTTATCACAATCTTCTAATACTTTTTATAATGTTAGTATAACAATTAAAGATGAGTATAAACATCTTACTTTAACTCCTGATGCAGTAATAACCTCAAAAAAATCTGAAGATGAAGACTAGATATTTAAAATTAGACAGATATGATGATAATAACACAACTATTACTTTAGATTTACAGTATGAATTTGTTGAAGTTATAGATCATAAAGTTACTCTTAAAGATAAGTATGTGCCTGTAAAAGATGATAAGTTATATATTTATCCTGAATGTAATATACCAAGGTTTAAAATAAAAACATTTACTGAAGCAAATGGTATTGCTATAGTAAAGTATAAAGAAAAAGCCAATGTACATTTTACTAACGATAGGTTTTTAAATGCTAACATCTATAATTTAAATAGATATTATAAAGTAAAAACAAAGTCATTACAAGAAGTATTTAATCAAATACCAGCTAGATACTTAAAAGATCATGAAAATTTTATTTATGATTTAAGAAACTATACTGAAGAGTATGTTTTAGTAAATCAGAGAAATTTTTATAAGTTCTCTAATGTTTATCATAGTATTTGTGGCATTTCTCCTAATCTTAAAGAAGCTTGTGATTTAGTTGATACTCAAAATCCGCTTATGGATGAGCCTTCTAAAATAAATCCTGATCTTATTGATTATACAGAAGATACAGGTACTTTAATAGAACTTACTACAGAAAATAGAGAAAACATAAGTAAATTTTCATCATATACTGTATATGATGAAAAAGCTTTAGTTAAATTATTAAATTCTGAAATAGTAATGGATGAAGAACTTTATAAAGGCTGTATTAATTTACTTGAAAGTGATGATCCAGATAATCATAAGATAGCTATGGAATCTATGGCTAACTGTAACTATGTAGAATCTTGTGTGTATTTAATGCTTCTTGTGAAAGAATACAAAAATAAACTGTATAATTCTGATATGAGAAATCATATTAATTTTAAAAGTTTTTTAAAGTTCTTTAATTTAAACTTAAATCACTATATTAATTATGATGATATTGTAGAAAAATTAATTGAATTTAACAAAGTAACTAGAAAAAATATTAATATTTTACTACCTTTAACTACAGAAGAAGTTAATGATACAGGTAATATAAGGTATTTTAAAAATACTGGAGTATCACCTACACCAGACATACTAGACTTACTTGAAAAAGAAGAAGAAATACTTCCTGAAAAAACTGATGATGACAACTCAGATTTAGGAGAACCTTTAACTGAACCCGTACTTGATAACAATACTGAGCCAATTCAGTATACATTAGTAAACACTCCTACTTTAGTAGAATCTATTATTGAGGAACAACCAACAACTACAAATATGATACAAACTCCAAAAACAAAAGAAGAATTAGAAAAAGAATTCTATTCTAAACCATTTAATTTAAGCTATTCAGGCTTAAATAAATTATTGTACTCTCCTAAAATGTTTTACAATCACTATATTCTCAAACAAAGAGAAGATAGGACTGATGCACATTTAGTAGATGGTAAAGTAATTCACTGTTTATTATTAAATGATGGTTCTTTTGATGAAGAGTTTATATTAATGCCTACTACATTGCCAACAGGTAATAGTAGAACTGTGATAGATAAAGTATTTGAATACTATTCTACATATGTACCAGAAACAAATGCTGATGGAACAACTGCTGTATTATCACCAGATTTAGCAGATCATTCAGTAAAGATTTTAGAAATCTTACAATCAATCAATTTACATCAGTCTTTAACAGATGATAAGAAAGCTCCTTTCAAGAAGGGAGACGATAAGAGACTTGAGAAAATTATCACAGAAGAAACAATCAGCTACTTTGAATTCTTAAAAACTAAAGGTGATAGAACACTTATAGATAGTGAGACATTACAAAGATGCAATGAATCAGTAGACTATTTAAAAGCAGACAGTAAGGTATGTGAGCTTTTAGGTCTATATAAAACAGAAATGGAAAATATTGAGATGATAAATGAAACATTATTATCATCTGATACTGCCGGATATGAGAAAATAGGACTTAAAGGAGTAATAGATAGTTTTCAAATAAATTATGATAAAAAGGTGATTTATGTTAATGACTTTAAAAATACAGGTAAAACAATTACTGATTTCCCTGAAACTATTAAGTTCTATAATTATAATATTCAAGCTTCTATTTATTTAAGACTAATTAAAGAGTTGTATAAAGATATTATTACTCCAGAATGGTCTGTAGTTTTTAACTTTATTGTTATTGATAAATATTTTCAAGTGTATTGTTTTGAGGTAAGTCCTCAAACTGAGCTTGCTTGGGATGATATCTTAGGAGATAAATTAATGGAAGCTCACTGGCATTATGAAAATAATAATTATACTTTACCATATGACTTTGCTGTTAACCGCATAACCTTATAAAATAGTATGATAGATTTGTATAAAGATTATTTCCAAAAAAGCAGAATATTTTTATATCCTATTTTGGGAATAAGAAGGGGAGCTAGTGTTACCCCTATGGAAACTTTTCTTGGCTGGCAAAACCAGTATAGTTTCACTGATAGAAAATTCATCTGTCAGTATCATCTTAGAGATGACAAAGAATTTATCAGATTTGAGAAAGATATTTTACTTAAACATAAACTATTTTTTGATTTTAAACAGACTGATAATAAAGAAGGTGTTTATATATTTGATTTTTCAAGTATGGCTGAGGACTATGATAATGTTGTAGCAGGAACTTACTCTAAACTAAGTAAATCCCATAAGAATAAGATTGAAAGATTTTATGGCAGATGGAATTCTGATTTTGCTTATGTTGAAAGTTTTTTATATCCTGATAAATACTATGAGATATATTCTTCCTTACTTAATGTAGAAGACTCAGTATTAAGAACTTCTGGGGAATTATGTTCCCATATCAATGCAGATAAAGAAACATTAACTGCAAACATTAAAAATTTTGAATTTTCAACCAAATTAACTTAATTTGTAACCTAAAACCTAAAATATGAGTAATTTAAAAACAATGTTGTTGGTAACTGTACCATACACACCTACTGAAAACAGCTTCAGATTAATCCCGGCTACGGCTGATTGTCCATTTGTAGATGCTGTATACTGGAAAGATAAAAAAGTACTTGAGATTACCTCTTGTATTAAGAAAAATGAGTATGCAATGTTTCCAAAAGTAGATGAAAATGGAGATATGGAGAGAAGAAAAGTAGCAATTACTACTGAAACTGGTCAGAAAATTGAATACAAGCAAGAAAGACGTATGGCTGAAGTAAACACTAAGTATTATATCATCAATAAAGATGAGATTGATGCTTTTGTTGCTCAAGTAGCTATCAATTCTGATACTGTTGATTACAAACAGTATTTGAATGATACTAATTTAGTAAAAGGTGCTGAAAAACCTCAACTAGTTAAAGTATAGTTCTCAAACCATGGCGGTTAAGGGAGTAGAGAAATCTGCTCCCTTTTTTTATCTAACTTAAAGGGGAAACAGCTAAACTGAATACATAGCCTATGTCACATTATGTAATGGACTTTGAAACACTAGTAGACTGTACAGTCCTTGTAGCTGAAGATTATAAAACACCTTATCAAGAAGTTTTTGTTGTAGGTCACACAGTAAACCAAATTGATGAATTAATAACATTCTTAAGACAAAATAAAGATCATAAAGAATGGCATATTTCATTTAATGGTTTATCATTTGACTCTCAGATAACAGAATACATCTTGAGAAATGCTCAAAAATTAGCTTTTATGAAGGGTCCTGAGATAGCTAACTTAATTTATCTTAAAGCTCAGGATATTATAACCAGGCAAAACAATAAAGAATTTTCAGAGTTTAGTGAAAAAGACTTATCTATTAAACAAGTAGATGTTTTTAAATTAAACCATTGGGATAATCCCGCAAAAAGATCCAGCTTAAAGTGGATACAATACTCTATGGACTGGTATAATCTTCAAGATATGCCTATTCATCATACAACTAGCATTACTACTCAAGAACAAGTAGATATTATTGTTGATTATTGTAAAAATGATGTAAGATCTACAAAACAGATTATGAACCTTAGTAGGGAACAAATTAATCTTAGAAAAACATTAACAGAAGAATACAAAATACAGTTACTTAGTGCTTCTGAACCAAGAATCTCTAAAGAATTATTTCTTATGTTTTTAAGTAAAGAAACTGGTATAAGTAAGTATGAGTTAAGACAGTCTAGAACTTCGCGAGATATGCTTAGAATTATAGACTTGATTCTTCCTTATACTACGTTTAAGACAGAACCTTTTCAAGAACTACACAATACATTTAAAAATCTATTATTGGATGCCAGTAACACTAAAGGAGGTTTTAAACACTCTTTTACTTATAAAGGAGTAAGAACTGATTTTGGATTAGGTGGTGTCCATGGTTGTATTAAAAGTGGAGAGTATAAAGCTACGGATAAAATGATTATAATGTCTAGTGATGTTGTATCATATTATCCAAATTTAGCTATTAGAAATAAGTGGTCTCCAGCACATTTACCAAAAGAGATTTTCTGTAAACTGTATGAGTGGTTCTTTGAAGAAAGAAAGAAAATACCAAAAACTGATCCTAAAAACTATGTATATAAAATTATCCTAAATAGTACTTATGGTCTCAGTAATGATGCTAATAGCTTCCTATATGATCCAGAATTTACTATGAGGATTACTATTAATGGTCAGTTAAGTCTTATGATGCTTTATGAGATGTTAGCTGAATCAATTCCTGATTGTCAACCTCTAATGCAAAACACAGATGGTCTTGAGATGATAATTCCTATAGCGTACAAAGAGATATATTTAGAAATATGTAGGGAGTGGGAACAAATAACCAATTTACAACTTGAGCATGACCAGTACAGTAAGATGATTATTAGAGATGTTAACAACTACATTGCTATTAACACTGCTGGTAAATCTAAATGTAAAGGTAGTTTTGAGTATAAAGATTTAGCTCTTCATAAAAACAAGAGTTTCTTAATTGTACCTAAAGCTCTACATGCTTTCTTTGTTGATAATATACTTCCTGAACAGTTTCTTCAAAATAACAGAAATATTTTTGATTATTGTGGAGGAGTTAAAATTAAAGGAGAATGGGATTTTCAACAAATTGAAATAGTACAGAAAAGACCTATTAAATATGATAATTATACTAAACAACAAAAGTATGATTTCTTAAAAGCTAATGGTTGGGAACAATCATGGGATAATGATAACTGGGTAAGGTCTGATACGGCTAATAAAGAAGCTAATACAGGTATAGATACTGATCATGCTTTTAATTATGTAACAGGTAAAGAGGCTGTAATAGAAAGAAATACCTTACAGAAAACACTGAGGTATTATATTTCTAACAAAGGCTCTAAAGTTTTTAAAGTAAATAAAAATGATAATAGACAAATCCAAGTAGAGGCTGGTAAGTGGATGCAAACAATATTCAATCTTCATGAGGAGAAACCTTGGGAAGAGTATGATATTAATGAGTCTTACTACTTAACTAAAATCTATAAAGAAATTGATACTATCATTAATAAAAAATCTCAACTAGAATTATTTTAAAATGGCTGATGAAAAACCAAAAACAACAGAGACTCCTAAGCCTGGTACACAACTAGATTTAGAAGATTTAATTAAAGTCTGTGAAGAAGAACAATCAAAACCTAAATAATATGAGTTTAAGACAAAGAATATTGGACATATTCAAAGTTGAAGGTAAAAAGATGAGCATGCAGGAGCTTTATACAAAGTTTCCTGACATTGCTCAGACTACCATTCGCGGAAGAGTATATGAAAATGTAGGAAAAGGCATCACTAAATTGGGTAAATCCTTATACATATCATCTGAAGCCATTGTTGAACATGGAAATACTATGGAAATAGTAGATAACATGATCAACCAGGGGGATTTATTTGATTGTATATTTTTAGATATTCCTTATGATGCAGCCGGCCAAAAGGGTGGTAATAGAGATTTATTCTCTTGTGATAAGATTTCTCCTACAGAATTTGGAGACCTTATAGGAAAGCTTGAGTTAATGCTCAAAGATGATACAAGTCCTTTACTATTCATGTTTACATCGGGTAAAACAAGTAAAGCTGCCCATGATCGGTACATGACTCAGTTTAACAGGTCTTCTTTAAAGATGTGCACAAGAACAGGTTCTTATACTAAACTATGGAGTACAGGCAACCGTATGAACATGGGTAAATACTTAATGCCTACAGAACATATCTATATTTTTAGTAAATCTGGATATGTAGGGAATCTCAACCAATGGATTCTTGATTTCCAAGAAGTTCCTAATCTGAAAGAATACCCTTCAGCTAAACCCTATCCCATGATTAAAAAGCTTATTGAACAAGCTACTCAAATAGGAGATTGGGTGTTAGACCCCTTTGGAGGTTCTGGAAAGGTTCTAAAGGCCTGTAAAGAGCTCAAAAGAATGTGTCATATAATTGACAGTTCAAATATTGCAATTAATAACCATATAATACCATTATTATGAAAAATGAATTTGTAACAGTTAAACAAGCTTTTAATCTTAAAAAAATAGGTTTTAATGAACCTTGCTTATTAATAGCTTATAAAAATGAAAAAATTGACTATAAAGAACTTAGTTGGCATACAGCATCTAATACTAAAATTGATAAAACCACTAAAGAAATCAATAAAGAATTAGATTTAGGTGTAGATGATGAAGGAAAAGATGTAATTATGCCTGAGGGAGCAGCTGTACCATTAATAAGACAAGCTTTTAGATGGTTTAGAGAGAAGCATAAGATAAACAGTGGTATTGTTCCATACTATGACTATTTCTATTTTATCATTAAAAATTTTGGTAGTGGAGAAGAGTATTATAGTGATGACATGATTGAACTTACCTATGAAGAAGCAGAAAGTGCTTGTTTAGATAAACTAATAGAAATAGTTAAAAATAAAAACTAAAGTATGACCCCTGGTTTAAAAAAGGCAATTGAGTCTGCTCAAGGTTTATTTGATGAATTAAGTACTCAAATAGAAGAATATGAAACAACAGTTAGCACTTTAGAAAAAGAAGTCACTGACCTTAAAGAACAAGTTGATGAGTTAGAAAATACTAACCGAGATTTAATGGATTATATTGATGAACTTAAACTTGAGATTCTTGAAGCTAAAAAGCAAATAACTGAAGCTGAACATAAATCTTTAAATAACATGTATTTTTCAAATGATCAAGAGAACAAAGTAGTAGCAAGAGAAGTAATTAATAACCTTTATAAAGAATAACATGAGTAATACAAAACACATAGGGGAAGGATGGACAGTCCAATGTTTTATTGATGCTTTAGAGCCTACTTTTAATATGATTATGAATGGAAATTCTTGGCATAAACCTTTTAAAACTAAAGAGGAAGTAAAAGAATGGTGCAAACAAGAACAACCTTATTACAAGAAACACATACCAGAAGTATGTAAGTATTTTACTAAAAAAGCAGGATTATGAGTTATTTAAATTTAATATTAATTCATATAGGTTTTACTTTGTGGTTCTATGTAGGGTATAAACTTGGTAAAAACAGTAAATGAAACACTTTCTTAAATACACGATAATATGGATAAGTCAGAACTTATCTATACCATTTTGGATGGTAGGTCATGTGCATCTTACCCTAAATATTTATGAAGATATCTATGAAATTCTAGCTTCTTTTGGTATGAATATACTAGTAGGAGTAGGATTTTTTATAGATTATAAAAACTCAAAAAAACAAGATAATGAACACTGAAGAAGAATTAAAGTTAGAAATCGGTAAATCTTATGTATTAAGAAATGGCATGAAAACAGGTCCTTTAAGAATGTTTGAACTTAATTCAAGATATTGTTATGAGGCAAATATTCCTCAAGAAAATGGTCCTGATTATATATTTCAATTTAAAAGTAATGGTAGATTTCTTACAGATTTTTTTGATAATAGGTTTGATATAATTAAAAAACAAGACAATGAAAACACTTAAAGAAATTGAAAAATTAGCTGAAAAATGGTTTTTAATTAATCAATATAATCAATATGATAAAATACATTCTCATAAAATTCCTGAATATATAACTACTAGAAATCTTTTCATCAAAGGCTACATTCAATGCCAAAATGATATGGCTATTCAAACTATGAGTAATGGTAAAAGAAGAGTAGCTCCTTTTAAACAAGACTCTATGAATCTTGTTTGGGAAAATGGTTATCAAATGGCTTTGTTGGATAATAAAGATAAAGTTTTCAGTTATGAAGATATGATAAATTTAATTTCTTATTTAAGAACTGATAAGCATGCTAATTTAGCTTTAAACTGCAATGTTGTTTTAGCTACTACTCATAAGCCGGCTACTTCTAAAGATCTATTTGATAATTATCTTGAATATTTAAAAACTAAAAAAGAAGATGAAAAATAAGACACCTGAACATATTCTTATATTTGGTATTAGTATTATAATACTAGTAAATTTTATTCTTTATATTTCTGATGAACCTATATTTTTAGCAATAATTTCATACTGTTTAGGTATAGCTACATTAAGAGAAATTAAAAAACAAAACAATGAAGTCAATAAAATGTAAAATAAGATTACATGGTTCTAGAAGGGAAATTCTCACAAGTATTTTTCCAAGTATTAGTTCAGCTAAAAAATGGATAAAAGAGTGTTGGGAAAGACCTTACACATTAGTTAAACTAAAAGAAAATAATGAATAAATTTGTATGTAGTGAATGTGGTACTAAGTATCAGTCACCAGAATTAACACCTCCTCCTGGAATTAAATGGAGTGATGGTCATGTATGTACCCCTAAACCTGTAGAAAAATGTCAAGAAATGCAGTAATAATAACATTAGATGCTCTTAAAGAGCTATGTAAAACTAAACTTAAAATTGGCACTGAAGATTTTGTTATAGAAGATCTTTCTGCTACTATCCAAAAGGATATCTCAAAAATACAATTTGACTTTGAAAACTATAATTTAGGGAATGCTGAGTTTAATTTTGAAAAATACCCTACAGATTATAAAGGATACCATAACTATCCTGTAGGATATGAAGTACTTTCTAATGGCTTACCTGTATTATTTGTTAATGCAGGAGGTGATTGGGAATGTCCAATTTGTTTTTGTATTTACTATGATGGTAAAACTTTAAGAGGATATGTACCAACTCATGGTAATGTATTTAATATTAAAGAAAAATGTGCTTATGGCTCTGAAGATGATCCTGAAGAATATATGGATACAGTATTACCTGAAGGAGACCCTGAAAAAATTAAAGAAGATATTATTAACCACATAAAAATCATAGAAAAATGCTAATAGGAATTAATGGTAAAATAAATAGTGGAAAAGACACTGTAGGTAAAATTATTCAATATCTTGATTGGTATAAGGCTGCAAATAGTCAAGGTTTATCTACTAACATGTCTTTTGAAGAATGGTTAAAAATAAAAACAGCAAGCTTTCCTTTTAATCATACACCATGGGAAATTAAAAAGTTTGCAGGAAAACTAAAGCAAATAGTTGCTTTATTAACAGGCTGTACTTTAGAAGATTTGGAATCTCAAGAATTTAAGAAAAAAGAACTAGGTTCTGAATGGCAAAAAGTAACTAAGTATAAAACTTATGATGAGTTAACTCATAATCAAAAAGAAAGAGTAATTGGAGTTCCTACTGATAAATATTTAGTACCAGAAGAATGGATTCCTGATTACAGATGGTTATTACAAACTATAGGCACAGATGCCTTAAGAAATGTAGTACATGAGAACATTTGGGTTAATGCTTTAATGGCTGATTATGTAGAAAAAACTAATCATAATTTTAGAGTACCGAGAGAAGAGTATGTTAATGCTATTTATCCTAATTGGATTATCACAGATATGAGATTTCCTAATGAGATGGAAGCTGTAGAGAAAAGAGGTGGTATTACTATCCGAGTTAACCGTGATAACGGTACTAGAGCTATTGATTTAAATCCTCATCCTAGTGAGACAAGTTTAGATTCTGCAAAATTTAAATACACTATTGATAATGATAGTAATATTGAAGATTTAATAGAAAAAGTAAGAACAATTTTAATTAAAGAAAAAATTATATAATGGATACACCAGGCTTTGATACTATCACTACTAAACTACTAATATCAGAAAAACAATTTAAGTCAGGAGACTATATTGTTAATGGTGATAGATTTTTTGGTAGTTTGTGGGATAAAATAAAGTATTATACAGGCTGTAATCCTTTATACAAAACTGTTGTTTTAGATAAACCTAAAATGATAGGTAGAAATTGGGAATACACTATGAAGCTTTATTCCAAAACTTACAGAATATTTTATATTAATATTTACACAAAAAAATTTAAAAATGTCAAAGATAATACCAACAGCTGAAGAATTTCTGAAAGAGTATAAAGAATCTAAATTACAGCAACTAAGAGATAATGTTGGAAAAATAAAATCTCCTGAAGAAGCTTTGATAGAATTTGCTAAATTACATGTTGAAGCTGCTTTAGAAGCTAGAGATAGGTTATATGAAACTTATTATGCAGAAGAACTTAAGTTTACAGATAGTAATAAAGAATTTATTAGAAAATCTTATCCATTAACTAACATAAAATAACATGCAAACACAACTTAAAAAAGTGGAAACTTTCCACAATGTTTTTAAACAGGAAATGTCTTCTAAACCTGTAGTCCACCCTAGTGGAGGATGTGAACTTAGATATTATCTAATGAAGGAAGAAAATGAAGAATATGTACAAGCTTGTGAATCTGGTGATTTAGTAGAAATTGCTGATGCTCTAGGAGATCAACTTTATATTCTTTGTGGTACTATTCTTAAACATGGTATGCAACATATCATTGAAAATGTATTTGCAGAAATACATGAGAGTAATATGAGTAAATTAGATGCTGAAGGTAATCCGATCTTTAGAGAAGATGGGAAAGTCATGAAAGGTGAGAACTACTTCAAACCCAACATCAGTCAATTTCTTATTGAAGATTAAACAAAAAAGCCATTCCTTCGGGAGTGGCTTTCTTTTTTTTATTTTAGTATACCTTTAAAGGACTCAACAGCAGCTTCTGGTTTAATATTGTAGCCAGAATAACCCATTAACTTTAAGAAATAGGCCCATGATTTATTATCTCCTTTTTCCCAAACTCCTTGTTTTCTTTGATATTCTAGCTTCTCAGGATCCCAAGTTAAGAAAAACTGGTCAGTAAACTTAATAGCTCTTTCTAAAGTACCGGTCATAGCTGAAGGTGATTTAACTACTCTATACGCGTCACGCGGGCTGATATAAGCTGCAGTTTCACTATTCATCCTGATCATCTCATATAGTACAAAATTGTACATATAGCTTTCTTTTAATTCATCATCATCATCTCCCATAGATGTAAGGATAGATACTAAAGCTGCAGTAGTTAAAATTATACTTATCTCAGCAATAACTCTCTTTGTTTGAGCTTTTTCAAAAGCTGAATAGGTAGACCAGTTTTGTATGTTATTCCATTTAAAAGTAACTAAGTCTTTACCAAATGTTTGCCAGAAAGTAACATAAAAACCTTCTGTAAAAGTACCTAACTCTTGATCAGCTGATAAGCCTTTAAATCTTCTTTTGTAGCCAGGAACTAAGTGTTTTCTATACATTACAGCTAATCTTCCTAAAGACCATCTCTGAGAAGTACCCATATCAAATGAGTTATACACACCATGCATTCTCTTATTTAGGGCATGCAACCTATTCTGAAAATCTTGTCTCTTTTTTTCAGTAAAGTCCGTATTAGCATAAATCTCTTTAGTTGTATCATACTTTTGATGAGCTTCCAATAAACTTATCTTCTCTCCAGTAGCTTTATCTATTACAAAAGTAGAAGACATTAGTGCTAACATACCTGAAATTTGAATCTCATGTTCTCCAAAATGCTGATTAAAGAACAAAGTATCAGTACTCATTAACTTTATGGCTACTGAACTAGTAACTGTTTTACCATACTGATCAACAAAACTACCTTGTAATCCATCATAAAGCTCTACTAATTTCCCTACAAAACTTGCAGGAGTTCTTTTACCAAAGTCAGCTAACATACTAGGTATATTAGCTGCATAAAATGCTTTGGCCTTAGCTAAATCTGCTTTACTAAAAAATTGACTAGAATTAGCTTCAATAATCATCTGAATATTACCTTGTAAATTATTAGCTACACCTTTAAGTACATCAGCTGCAATTGTTGTAATAGCAGAATAAGCACTTAAAGAATTAACAATTTTAGATGTTGATAGCCCAAATAACTCTTCAGATTTTTGCATTTCACCATATACAATCATATCAATGAATGCATCTAAATGGTTCTTTGAATTAGAATCTCCTTCAATTTTTAATAATCTTTTAAGACCTTGCTTATAAGCAAAAACATCTTTTTTAGCTTCTCCTTTACTATTTGTTTCAGCAGTTTCTCTTTTCTGAATTACAGCTTGCATTAAGTTTATCTCACCGTGAACTTCATTTAAAGCATCATATCTGTTAACCATGGAGTTAAACATAAGTACAGATCTTGCTAAGTCTAAACTTACATCAGCACTATCCATAGGCTGAGTGTAATATATAGGAAGTGATTTTACTCCATTCTCATTAAAGTCAGCTAAACCAAACTCAGTATCAAAAGCCATTATTTTAAAAGCATCTTTACCTTTAGTTTTTAAAGTATTCATGAAATCTCTTTCAAAAGTAGTTTTAGGTATAGAAGGTAACCTCATACCTGGTCTTTGACTAGGTGGTAATTTTTCTTGAGCTTCCTTATACATTTTAACTAAAGCTTGATGTAGTTTTCCTTTTGCATTCTTAGGAGTACCATCTTCATTATACATGGCTTTCCACTTATCAGACGTATATTTTTTACTGTTAGGTCTTGTAAATTCCCCTATAGGATATGGTTTACCATATTTATTAGGACTATATACTGTATCCAACCATTCTTCATACATTCTTTTTTTAGCTTCAGCTGTTCCTGATAACTTTTCAATTTCAGCTATTTTAGCTTGTATTTTAGCTTCTTGTTCTTCTTCAGATATAGCTTCTTTATTTTCTTTATACCATTCTTTAACTTTATCTCTATAATCTCTTATAAGTTTTTTTTCAGTAGCTGTGGGATTTTTAGGATCTAAAGCAACAGGTATTTCACCTAATGAAGCATACATATCTTTTTTAGCTTGTATAAACTTAGCCATGTCTTCTTTCTCAACAAAAGATGTTCTATTAACCGTAACTTTTTCTTTAGTCTCAGTGTCAATGTAAGTATATGAATTTTCTACAAACATTCCATCATAAAACTCTGCTTTATTATCAATGTTAGCACTTGTACTAGCTTCATAAGCATCAATTTGTTCAGCCATTTCTTTTATTTTCTCAATATCTTTAAGACGGGCTGTTTCTAATTGACTCTTAATAGCTTTAGCAAATAAACCTAAGGAAGCATCATCTGAACTTATTAATGGATTAATTAAAAAATCTATTAAACTTTCATCTTTTTCAGCTTCTCTAAGCAAATTAACTAAACTTTTTTTATCTAAAGTAAAACCTTGAAGTATATCAATTTTTTTCTGTAGAGCAAGAATACTTTTTTCTTTATGTTCTTTACTAGTAGTACCTTTTGCTAAACCTGCTATACGGTTCTGTAAATGTTCTACCTCTTTTAAAACATCAGCTTCAAGTGTTTCTGATTTATGATCAAGTAAAAAATCAGCTAATAAGGGAATACCTGTATTGATATATCTAATTCTTACATCACGTTTAATATTTAAAGCTTCTGTAAGTAGTTCTTTAGGTGTTTTTTCACCATCAGGTTTACTTTCATCAACTTTACCACTGAAATTATCATATATTTCTTTATCAGAAATCTCATCCAGAATAGAATAACCAGTAATGAAATCATTAATCTCACCTAATTTAGTAAGAGCTTCTTTTCTATCCATAGTATGGATATTTTTCATTAAACTCTCTACACGACTCTCAACTAACTTTGCCTTAGCATGAGCATCTCTAACAAACATGTTTATAGATTCAACACCTTCAGCAGCCTCAAAGTTCTGAAGTAAAAGCTTTAATTCTTGTTCTTTCTGAGCTCTGTCTACTACTACCTTTTTAGATAATATAGCATGTTTTTTACTAAGAAACAGCTTGATTGAGTTTATAAGTTTAGTAAATCCATCTTCTTCAGACTCCACTTTCTCATCAGCTACTACTTCAGCTAAGGGTTCCTTAGCAGGTTCTTCAGTTTTCTTATCTTCAAGTTCTTGCCATACTTTAAGAGCTTCAACTCTGTTACCATTAGCTTCACCTAAAATTTTTATCCATTCTGGACTTGATTCTACAGGACAACTTAGCATATTAATTTAGTTAAATCATTAATAATATCATTTACTTCTTCTTGTGTAGAAGCAGCCTCTAAGTTACTGATAATTTTATTTATATTCTTAGATTTAGTAGCCAATAATTCTCCTAGGCCATTTTTTTCAGCCCCTCTAATTTCAGCAAGCTTCTTAGCTCTGTACTGTTCATTAACCGGAGTTTCTGTAGGAGCTTTAGCAGCCACACTACCCAATATAAAAGAAAAGTTCTTCAATAACATGCTTTGAGAATCTTGATCAATAAGGTCATATAAATCATTAGAGTTTAATATCCACTTACTTACACCATTGTTAGTGAAGTATTCTTTAGGATAAGCACCTGTTTTATCAACCACAGCTTTAAATTTAGCTATTTCCTCATCAGAAATTAATCTTTCTGGTTCAGTTACTGGCAAATTAAGGCCAAAACTCTCATTTAACTGCTCAGCTATAAAGTTCTTTAAAGAGTCATCAGCCATGATAGTTTCTTCAGCTGGAGTTAATTCTACAGAATTACTAGGTATATATTCATACTCAATTTGCCAAGCTTCATCAAGTTTAGGCATTACTTTTTTATTAAAATAGTCAATAGACCATCCTTCAAGTTGAGACCATTCTTTAACAGTTTTACCACTACCTTTTAATTTATGTAAAGGTTTAGTTACTCTAGTAAGAATTTTTTCACCAGTAGCAGATTCCCACTGAATAATATCACCAATTTTAGCTGTTTTCCAATAACCAATTTTACCTTCAGATTCATATCTTGTAGTAGCAGTACGTTCTCCATTTTTAATAGCATCAAATGTAGACTTAGAAATAACGCCTTCTCTAGCTTCATTTTCATAAATCTTATACATCTTACCTGTTAAAGTTTTGGATACTTCTTGAATAGGTTCTTTATCTGATACAATTGCAGGCTCTTTGGGCATATTTGATTTATAAGGAAGTTTATCAAATTCAGGTTTAGCTACATTTAAATAAGCATCATTAAGAGCACTGATGAACCAGTTTTTACCTTTAGTTTCCCATACGGTATCTTTTTTAGTAGGCTGATGAATAGATTTTAATATAAATTCAGAACCACCATATTGATTAATATATTCAGCTAACATAGGATGTTGTTGTAACTTAGCTGTAATGATATCTACCATTAACTTATAAGTATTGTTAGGCCCTTCATCTTTAGTAGCTGTAGATTTTAAAGCTTGATAAGCAGCTTCAGCATCTTTATAAACAACATCTCTAAATTTAACAGGATAAGATTTTTTAATCACACCTTTTGATTTAGATAACTCTGTAGGATTAGTTAACGCGGCACCTAATGGATCAGTTGAATTAGTACTAATATCAATACCTTCAACTTTTTGAATATCTACAAAATCAGTTATAGCTTGATCTGGCTTATTAGTATAAAAAGCAATAGGATCATGTCCAACACCTTCTTGAAATATTACAACATCAAAACCATTTTCTTTAATTTCTAGTACAGCTTCCTTTACCCTATCTTTAATTTCATCAACTGTATACTGTTTCTTTGTTGCATCCACTAAATCAACATTAGATAAAATAAATTTAGTAGTTTTATTACTATCAATTAATGCATCTATTTTTTCTTTAGTTACAGATTTTAATATACCATTTTCTTCATAAGTACTCTCAATAAGAAAAACTCCTGGTACCTTAGTACTTGCCTTAATAAAAGGTTGTTCATATATACTATATGCAGACCCTTTTAAATTAATAGGCATTTGTTTTAAATTAGCCCCTCTATTTCTTAATTTTTTACTAGAAAGCTTATTAACATTTTCAAATAAAGCTTTTAAACCTGTTAATAATTTAGTAGAATCTTCTGTCTCTAATTTTTTCAAGAACTTTGCAGAAGCTTCTTCTATAATTCTTTGATACTTAGTATAAGGCATTACAGAAGATAATGAAAACTCACTAGAGTCCATGCCTGACTGAAGGAAAGCATATACAGGAAGATTTTCAAAAAATTTACTGATATAAGCATTAGCTCTTGCTGCTTCTATATCATCACCAACTACTTTAAATTCTCCTACATTAGCTAAATTATTCCATTGAGTATTATAATCACTAATTAAAGCTTCATCTAATTCACCTGAATTGTTTAATTTAAAATTTAATACATTTCTAAGCTCCTTATAATTAGGAATTCCTTTTGAGGTAAATTGCTTTAAAATTGAATACTTAACAGATTCTGATAACTCAGGATAGTTAGTAATGATATCCATTAACTCTTTAGCAATAGTATTATCACCAGATCTGAACAACTGCCAAATATTATAAGTATTTGTAAGAGCTTTATTAGTTAACATATCTGAATATGTTAATTGATTAATCTGTTCTTCAGTTCTATTTTGATATAACTCTTTACCAGAATTAACTAATCTTTGCTTTCTTAAAATAAACTCTTTAGAATTAACTACATCTTCAAGTTTAATATTTTCTTCTAACTGTTCTCTTTCTAAAACAAACTCAATAAAATCTGTTCTAAGGTCTTCATTAACTTTACCCTTTTCAAGTGCGGGAAATGCATTAGGACTAATAGGAGCTATACCTCTTGAATAGTAAGAGTTAGGACCAGTATAAGTATCCAAGTATACACCATTGTCATAATCAGCATTAACTTTATCAAAAAATTCTTGAGGTTTATTAAGTTTTTTACCATTAATTGTTGTGTAATCTTTAGTTAAAGGATTGTATCTTCTTAACTCATTAGCAAAAATATATTGAGCAATAAAGTTTTTAAACTTACTGATATAAACTTCATTAACATAACCAGTTACTCTTTTAGCAGCAGCTTTGTTTTTAATCTCTGAAAAAGTATCTAATAAAAATCTATTAACTATACTTGAATCTCTCAATTTAAATACTCTACTAAATAGTTTTCTGGTAAATTCTTGAATGTAATAAGGAGATATAATACTCTCATTAAAGACACCATCAATAGAATCAGTATCAATAATTTTTGAACTTCTTACATCACCAAGAGCTTTTATTTTAGATTGAGCAGTATATAAATCAGGAGTTTTTTTAGTATCCGGATTCATTACTTTCTTCATCTCATCATAATCAGCAACAATCTCTTCAATATACAAGTACTCTAAAAACCCTGCAATCTGTGCATTATTATCATAGTTAGCTTTTGAGTTTACAATATTTTTAAGACTTGCTAATTCAAAGTCATTCTTATAGGATATACTATTGATAATTTCAGAATAAGTATAAATATTACCACCATTTTTACTTAACATTTCTTTTAATGCAAAAGGAAGATTTAATTTTTTTAAAAAATCACCTGTTGTATCATAAGCTGTTTTACCAGAGTCATCAACTAAAAAATTCAATACTGAGTTTCTCTTAGCTTTTTCTTTAATATAATCTCTTGTTATAGGATTAGATAAGAAATAAGCAGCTTCTTCAATAGGAACACCTGCTTCAAGTAAAAATAAGAATTTAGGGACTACTTCTGGATTACCCTGTAAGTACACAACCCATGCTTCTTTACCTGCATCTACAAATCCATTCATTAACTGGTTGATTACATCAGCAATTGAGATAACTCCATTAGCATCTAAGATATTAGATAAAGATATTGCTCCATCAATTTTATTATGCTTAAGTCTTAAATCAATAGGCACTGTAACTCCTCTTGGTTTATAATTAGGAACATTAGTTTTACTGATATTAACTTTAGCATTAACATTTACTGTTTTTCTTAATTTGGCACCACTTCTATTAAGTAGAATGTTAATATAGTTATCTACAGCAGCAATACCTAAAGAGTCTTTACTTGATGTATTTTCTATTTGTTTCTTAGTATTATAAGTTTCAGTATAAGCTTTAGTAGGACTAATACCTTTATCATGTAATTTCTTACCTGTTACAATAGATTTAGTAAAATCAAGTTCATCATCTGTTGTACTGATAGCTTTTTTAATTTCATCAGAAATTGGCTTAGCTAAGTTTGTATCATTAGGAGATAGTAAGGAAACTGCTAATTGAGGTAATGATAATATATTAGTCATGTTCTCAATTAACTCATTTTGAATACCACCTAATGGGTAATCTTGTTCATCAAGAGCATCTTGGAATGCAATACTTGCATCATATAATTCATCTTTTTCAGCAAATAAAGCATTTAATTCTTTTTCAGAATTCTCTAAATCTTCAATACTAGCTCCTTTAAGTTCTTTCTCATAAATAGCATTTGCTCTAGGAAAAAGTGCTTTTAAAGTAACTTGAATTTCAGGATCATTTAAAGTAGCAATTAAATTTCTGTTCTTTTTAGTAGTTAATTTTTTTAATAATGCTTCGTTAACATTTTTTAATCTCTTAGCATCTTTCTCAACAGCATTTCTAAATCTTCCAAGATCTGGCTGAATTAAATACCATTTATTACTTACTTGAGCTTTTGCATTTTTAATATCTTCTTTAAGTTGTGTTTTATTCTTTTCAGCTAATAAATTTTTATATAAAGTTTTAGCTTTAAGAACTCTTTCTTTATGTTCTTCTTCAGTAAACTTTTGCATCAACTTTCCACTACTGGTCAAGGATGGAGAGTATGTAGTCATTTTATCTACGTCAAAGTCAGTACCTGATTTAGCTACAATCTCAGCTGGTATAATAATAACAGAACCTGCAGAAGGTCTTAAGAACTCAGCAACTTGTCCAAATTCCATAGAGTTATGACCCTGTGTAGGAATCCTTACACCTGTTAATCTTATTTTTTTGTAATTATCATCATGTTGCAACCATGCATCAACTCTCAACATCTCATTAAGTCTATCTAAACTAGCCTCAAAATCAACTACATTATTTTTACGTACTTCTATAGTTTTATCTGACTTAACATAGTTTCCTTTTTCATCTTTAACAAAATAGTTAAGTTTAAATAAGTTTTCATCCATAGGTCTTAAAGCTCTTTTAAACTTAAAACCTATAGTTTTTTCTTTACCATTAACATCTACTATGTAGGAAGACAAACCATTTGTACCAAAATCATCATACTTAGCTTTCTCTTCATCAGTTGGCATTCTGAATTTATCATTCTGCATAAATGCTGAAGACAACTCTACTAATGCTTCACCTTTTAATTTTGATTTAACAATACGGTTATTGACAATAGCTAGAATTACTTTCTCAAAACGGGCAGCTAAAGGACTATTACTTAAATCAGTATTTGTTGCATCTCCTTTAAGTAAAGCTCTCTCATGCTCACTAAATCCTTGTTTCTTAAGTTCCTTATCTAAGAAAGTAAACATAGTAGCCATTTTTGCAGGACTAGCATCTGTTACATCTAAATCAGCTTCAGTCCAACCTAACTCATCAAGTAACTCTTTCTTTTTATACTCTACAAAATCAGCAATACTATCTGTTAATCTTTCCGCGTATTCATGGAAAAGACTTTCTCCTCTTTTATCAACAACTTTACCCCAAGCAGAAATAACATCTTCTTTATTTGTAAAACCATGCTTCTCAATAAAATCTACAGGAACACCATTCTCATACATCCCAGTAGTAATTAACTTACGTAACTGTGAAGAGAATGTAGACTCATCTTTAAAGTAAGCATTAACTACAGTTTGATTTTTTAAGAAACTGATATAAATAGGATTAGGAGTGAACTCAATATCATTCATATCTTTAATCTTACTTGTATCACCAGTATATATTTTATCTCCTACATTGTTATCTGTAGCATTAATAGAAGACCTTTTAGAACCTGACTTAAATAAAGCATAATCTATATTTTGAGCAATCATTGCTTTATGCATAGTTTCTGCAGGTAATCCTTTAATTACACTAGGAATTAATGGAAATAAAGAGAACTTGTGAAAAGCCATTACAGGAATTCTTCCAACTTCAGTTGCTAAAGCACCATTATACTGTAATTTGTATACAGGAAACATTTCACTGATATCAGAAGCACTAACTTCTTCTTCATTTAATATCTTCATCCATAAAGCATCTTGTTCATTAGTCCAGGTACCTTCAGCTAATTTTAATATACGGTAAGCATCAAATGTAATCCAACCTTGACCATCACCATCTTCAATATTAATAAAAGGCTTCATTTTACCACCATCATAAATATCAATGTATTTACCATTACTATCTCTAGCAGCTGAACCAATTTTACCTGTTTTAGAATCAACACCATATAAAGCAGCATTTACACCATCTTCATCTTTAATCCTTTTTTCAAAGTCTTTCTTAAACAAATCTCTGTACATATCAAAATATGTACTAGCTACTTTACTTTCAGCAAGGATAGCAGAATTTAATGTAGGGCCATATTCTCTTACATTCTCTAAACCTTTTTTCTTTTTTAAACCCTGTTCTATTAATTTCTCTTCATAAGCTCTACCTTTCATTTTATCAATGTAGATTTTAGTAAGAGCATCTACTGGAAATACTGAACCTCCTGATTGTGAACCTGAAGTACGTTTAGTTATCTCATCTTTTGAATGATCAAATTGGAAACCATCACCTTGGAATAACACAGTAGTTTCTGTTTTGTGAATGAAGTTATTAAACATGTAAGATTTAATAGCTCCTTGTTTAATATTCATATCAACAGCTTCTTTATTTACACCAAGACCTACAACTTTTAAAGGATCTTTTTTAATTAAATCAGCAAGAGCTAGTTCACGCAAAGCTTCAGGCATAGGTTTACCTTCACCAAAAATTGGGTCAAATAATTTTTCAGTATAGCTTTTTTCTAAAGCATCAAAGAAATTCTTGATATCCTTTACAACTTCTGATTTTAACTTAGCATCTGCATTTAAAATTTCAACTAAGTCTTTTCCTTCTTTAGTAAGCTTAGAAATAATTTTAGACTTTAATAATAATTTTTTAGTTTGTGGTTGTAATATCTCATCAAAAATATCAAACTTATCTGCATTTTTAAAACCTGTAAGTTTGCTGTACCATTGCTTTTCTATAGGAAGTAACTTATCAGCTTCAACCATAGCAATTCTTCTAATCTCACCCTCTAATTTTGGATACAACATATCCAAAATTTTATACATAGGATCAGAACCCATAATAAAATTATCACCTTCTTTAAAGAACTCAAAAGTATCAATGTATAAATTAGGATTTTGCTTACCTAAATAAGTATTAATATGGTCTAATTTAAAAGCTAAATAAGAACTTTTATCTCCAGGTGTAATACTTTTCATGTAACCACCACCTAAGGTTGATATAAAGTTTGATAGAATAGTATCCAAGTATCCCATTTTTACATGAGTTATACCTTTTGATCCATACTCATTCTCATTCTTATTTACATAAGAAGTACCTGTTAAATCTACATAAGCAGCTTCATTATTTAATTTTTCTCCAGTTTTTGCAAACATTGAATTAATGCTTATCAAACCTCTTACCGCAGGATTACTCAAGGGATTAAGTCTGTTCATATGCACCATTTCAGGAGCATTTGAAAGTAAATCACCAAAATTATTAGCTTTATTTAAAGCTTTGATTTGTTGAGTATCTGAACTATTAAGAGCTACAGTTGATTTTAAATCATTTGTAGGAGTTAACTTCATTGAAGATGAATACTCTAAAGAGTATGTTGCTTCATATTCAGCTATTCTATTCACAGCTCCATCATTAGCTACTAATGTAACATCTTTTGACAATTTTCTTTCTTTAGAAAAGAAATCAGCAGCATCACTTATGTTTATCTTTTTATCAGGAAAGTTTTTATTGTGTTCATTTAATAAGTAAAGACTCTTTGCTATATAATTTACATCATTAGCTGATAATGCTTTTACTATTTGAGGAATGTTGGATACATATAAACCAATACTATTTAGGAAAGGTACATAGTTATTTTTATTGTCTCCATCAATATAGTATGTAGTTTCACCTTTTAGATTATTTTCTGATCTTATATAAGTTTTTACTACTTTATCTATATCAACAATGTTTATACCATCTGAATCTTTAGTAACAAAACCACCTACTTCTTTTTTCTCAAACTGATTAGGCCATACTTTGTTTTTAATGTTATGATAAGCAGCTGAGGTTTTACCAACTCTGATTTCTGTTTTACCTTTCTCAACAGTAATAGTATTAGCAATTAATTCTGTTTTGTGCAGATTTAAAGACTGAACCATTTTCATCCATATCTTACCAATCTCCGTACTATGCTTAAACATAGTAGTTAAAGACTCTTCTGGAGAAGCGGCTGACTTATCTTCATTTAATTGTTGTACATAAATTTTACTTAATAGTTGAGAAAATAAAGGAGACAATTTAGAAGCTTTGTTGATATTCTCATACAAACCTAATACAGTTGTTTCTCCAGATACTTTATCAACAAGTACTCTCCAAAATGGCAAGAACTCAATAGGTTCAGCAAAACCTAAATCATTAAGTTCAATTTCTCCATTAGCTTTTTGTTTTAATAAACTCTTAACTAAATACAATACTAAGTCATCAGCTAACTTTTCAGAAGATATACTATTATTGCCTGCTTCAAAACTTCTAGATAGTTCTTCAGGAGTACCCCCTTCTAAATCATCATCTTCTTCTTTCTCAGATTCTACTTCACCTTCTTCATTAACAATAACTTCTTTTTCTTTTAGCTTAACAAACATGTCAGAAAAAGCACTATTAGTTCTATGAAAACCAACCAATGATGGACTAGCATCTTTATTAAGTAATACATTTTTAACATCACCAAATACTTCATCTTTAACAGCTTTACTTAAAAGTTGAATTTTATTTTCTAAAATACTTACTTCTGCTGCTTTTAAAGGTGAATCAGGTTCTGCTTGAATTTCATTTAATTGATTTAAATACTCTATACGTTTATTGTTTAATCTAACTTTAGCTAAATTATATATACTAGTTAAAGCATCAGGACTTGAAAATATTAAACTAACAGTACCATAGTTATTTTTTACTTGAACTTGTTTTGTAACTTGTTCAGATATAATACCATCAATAGTTCTAGTTAATAGTAATGCTTCAGATTCTGTTAAAGAGTCATTAGGATCTTCAAATATAATACCACCACTATTTAATAAACCAAATTCAGCATTATCAACATTAGGACTGTATGGTAATAAATCTTTTTGAGATTTAGCTGTATACAATTGATTAAATATAGTTTCTAAAACAGGTTGTGTGCCCGGTGCAGAATATACATCAGAGTTAGTACCCATTAAATTTTGTAAAGCTTTCCAAACTCTGTCAAATATTCTAGCAAATATATTTTTCTTTTTAGTCTGAGCACCTTTAAACTTGCCATTATTCATAGCATACTTCCTAAATTCTTCAGCAATGAATTCTTCTTTCTCTAAGCGGGTTGCTTCAGAGAACTTAACATTTTCTAAAGTTACTTCAGTAGTACCTGGAAGATTTCTAACAACAGAGAAAGTACCTTCTAAATCACCTATCTTATCATATAAAGAGGTTCTCTCATTCTTAGTTAAGAATACTTGACTGAATGCATGCCATGCTTCATGATAACCGTGTGTAAAATCAGATCCTTCATATAAAGTCACAATAGAGTTTCTGTATGTAGCCCAAGCATCAGAGTTAACTACATTTCTCATATCTGATAATGTAAACAAAGGCTTACCTGTGCTATCTACAGCTTTAGAGAACACACTATTCTTCCACCACTTTTCAGCTTTTTCTTTTTGCTGAGGTGTAGCAATATTTTCAATTAATTTACTTCTCTTAAGATCTTCAAAGTTTAAATCATCTTCTTCTTGAGTAAGAGGTACATTAGCTTCTTTTACTTTTTCAGTTGTTGTTACTACTTCAGCTTTAACTTCTGTAGTTGTTTTAGCTTTATCAAAACTGATATAACCATTAACACTCATAGGTCTCTTACTAGTTTTATCCATGATAAATCTAGTAGTAAATTTAGGAAAGATAAATGGCTGATATGGTATTTTTTCTTCTTTAATAATTTTAACTGTACCATCTTTAGCTACATCTAAATTATATTTTTCATATTCATTTTTAGCATAACTTTTTACATCAAAATGTATAGTGGCAGCTTTACCTAAAAACTCTTTTACAAATTCTCTATTTTCTTTAGTTAATGGTTTACCTATACCATTAATATATAAAAATAACCCATTAGTTTTAGAATTTATACCAATCTTATATCTTTCACTTTCTTTAATATGTTCATCACCATGCATAACATTAATGAACTGCTTAATGTATGCTAATCTTTGATCATTGGTTTTACCTTCAATAGTGTTAAATAATACATCAATAATATGATCTAATAATTCAGGATCTTGTTGACCAATTTTAAAACTATTAAATAAATCACTAGCTCTTCCAGAATCATCAAATATTAAATGAGGTAATTCAGCTCTGTATTTCAATCCATTTTGTTCTAAAGTTACTGGTAAAAGTGTTATACCATTGGCTTCTTTAGGTGTTAAGTTATAATCCGATACTTGTGATCTAACTTCAGATCTTTGAAGTCCTTTAGCTTCATCAAAAATTTTAATTGTACCAGGATTAATCTTTGTAATATCAACAATAACTTTACTAGATGTACTTAAACTATTTAAAATACCATTTAATACTTCATACTCTTCATTAACTTGTTCTTTTATAGCCTTTAGGTTTGCTTCTGTCCAATCTTCTGGTTTTAAAGCTGCTTTTTTAATTTCATATAAAGCTTTTTGATTTGCTGGAGATGCACTTTGTAATGTAAAATAAACTACTTTACCATTAGTTTTATTGCCAATAGTTCCATCAGGTTTAAAATATAATAAATTTCCTTTAGTATCACCAATAGCAATTTGAGGTATAAGAATAGTTTTACCACCTGGAGTTTGTATAAAAGAATCTCTATTAGCTTTTATAGTACTTTCTTTTTTAATATCTACTTCATACATTACAACACCTTTGAATCCAGTATGATCACCATATTTTACTTTATCAAAAGGTACATCATTATCTGTTCTAGCACCTAGTATTTTAACTAAAGTATCTTGATAAAAAATCTCATCTTCTTTTCTTTTATCTAAACTTCTTGCTGATTCTTCACCTTCAGCACCTTTAGTTTCTTCTTCAGTTACTCCTGTACTATTTAAAGCTGATGCCGAATATACAGCACTTGCCATTTTTAAAACTTCAGACTCTGTAGCTTTTATAATGATTACATCATCATTACTTGGTTGTTCAGCATTTATTCTAAGTAACTCAGTTACACTATCAACAGTTACATTTAAGTAATTTGCAATAGCTTGTATCTTATCAGTAGAAGCTTCTAGCTCATTAATTTTAGCTAATAAAGCTGTAGAATCATAACCTTTTTTAGTTAACTCTTTTTCACTAATCTGTGGATTATTTTTAATTAAATCATAAGTTATCTGTGGAACATGATAAGCAATACTCAAAGCTTGTTTGATATCACCTTTAGCTTGAAATATAGACTTGTATATTTCATGAGCTACTTCCTGTGCAGAAAAGTTAGGAGTTTTAGATAATCTTTCAATTATTGCATTTGCATAGTTTTGAAGATGATCTTTTAAATTGTTTTGACTTAAATCACATACCATAAGATAACTAACATAAATTTTTTAATAAAATACTCTTATACTCTTCTTCTGTAAGTTTAGCTGTAGGTTCAGTAAAATCTTTAGGAGTGCTAACAGTTTCTTGGTTTTTTGATATCATCTCTACTTCTTCAGGAGATGCTTCATTAATACCTGGCTCAACTACTAATAAATCACTAAAGTTCTCTTCTGCTACATCAGTTTTTACATTAAGGCTATCCACCAAAGTTACCGAATTTTTATTAATTTTATCAATAATGTAGTTCTTATTATTATAAATAATCTCAAAGTTATTAGCTTTTGCCATCTTTAAACTTTGTAAGTTTAAATCAGAATTAATAGTAGCTATTTTCTCAGTAACTGTAGGTAAAACAAAAGTAAATGTATGAACCACTTTACCTTCCTCTTCAGCTTTTTTATCAGCTACTTTGTCTTTTTTAGTTACCGGAGCAGTCTCTTTAAAGTTCTTGATTAACTCATCATACTTAGCAGTAACCTCGTCAAATACAGCTTTCTTATCCTCAGCTAAAGCATCTCCAACTTTTTCTTTTAATTCTGCTTCTTTTGCTGTTAATAACTCATCCATAGTAGCAAAATTACGTTCTAATAAATCAGATAAATAACCTGTTGTATTAATTACTTTAGAGTTATCTACTTTAGCTATTACAGTATCTATCTCAGATTTCCAATCATCAAAATGATAATTGTTAAAACTATTTCTATCTGGAGATTTGAGTCTTTTCTCAAACTCTTTTTTAGATATATTTATTACTTTATCAAAATCTCCCATTTTAGTATTTAAAATATGAGTATTTGAAACAAATAATTTTTTACCTTCTTTTTCTGCTATTACTTTAATTTTTTCATAAAGGTTAACCATAAAATCATTATACTCTTTAGGTTTTCTACCTTTATATTCTTGTCTACTTTCAGAACCTCTATTAGCATCTATAAAAGTATTTATTTCATCTTTATAGTCATCATCAAGAGTTATAAATCTATCATCCCCCTTTTTTTTAAGATAGCTTTTACCAATAGTTGGATGCCCCCAAATAATTTTATCAGTTGATTCTATTTTATTTTTTTCGGTATCAGCTTTAAGGTCTGTTTCAGCTTCTTTAACTGTAATAATCTTACCAACTACTTTAGCATCTTGGTTCAATGTTTTAACATTCTCTACAGGTGCCTTACCTTTATCAGCTTTATGTTGCTCTACATCAGCTTTTTCTTCTATCTGACCTTTTAAATCTTTAAGTTGAGCAATAGATAGGGTGTTCAGGTTTACTTTAACTGTTTCTAAAGTTGGCCCGGCAGTATTAAGAATGACTTCTGTCTTTTGTTTTACAGCTCCTATCTCAAAATCTAAAGCTGTTTGTAGTCTTTTCATCTCAGCAAGTACATCCATTCTAGGCATACTTGTTGGTAACTCATAGTCATTTAGGATATCCTCACGCGTATAATCAATACCATCAATTCTAATAATGATTTTGTTAGTATCAGAATCTACCATCCAGTCAATATCATCAGTAAATCTTGACTCTGGTTGGAAAGTATCTACAATATCCTCTATAAGCTTTTTCTCATCAGCCTTAGCTTTCTTTACATCTTCAGGAGTTACCTGAAAAGTCATAATATCTACAGCTATTTTTTCAGCATCTGCTTCCAATCCTGTAATAGAAGCTTCTAATCTAGCTTTTTCTTCAGCATCTGCTTCTTGTACATCTGGTTGATCATCAATAACGGCAGCTCTAAAGCTCTTTAACTCTTCTACCGAGATACCTAGTTGTTTTGCCTTAGCTTCCAGGTCTTTAGTATTAGCCTTTTGAGTAAGGTCAACTTCTTTATAAACAGTAAATAACTCTTCTAAATATCTTAATTGATTTTGATATTTCTGTAAGCTTGCTTCTAGCTGAGCTTTTCTTTCTTGCTCTGAAGCCATTACCTCTTCAGAAAATTCAAGGCTGTCTAAGTTAGAAAGTAAATCAGTCTCCAATACACCAAATCTCTCTTTAAGTGCTGGATAACTATCTAGGAAGACCTTATCATCTTCTAAATCTGAATTCATTAACTCATTGATTTCAGGAGTAGAAAGCTCTCTATAGTTATTTAAGTCAGAAAACTTTCTAATAGTATCTTCAGCTTTAAAGATATTATTTACATAATCTCTTATATAATCAATAGACTTAGCAATGGCAGCTTTAATACCATCAATTAAGTTCTCAATTGTATTTACCTTAGCTACTATTTTAGCATGCTTAGCCTGAAGCTCTTCAGCATCAAACATAGTAAAAGCAGGATCTCTTAATAAGTTGGCGTAATAATCAGCTTGTCTTTTTAAATCTGCACTATTACTTTCAATAAAAGCTAAATCTTCTTTAAGGTCTTTAATCCTATCAGTAACATCATTTAATACTTGAATCTCTTTTCTATACTCTTGTCTTAATTGAGAGGCTGTCTTTTTGCCTCTGTTAGTTTTATAAAGTAAAGAAGACTTGATCGGACTCAACATTACATCTAACTGGTTAGATATACGTCTTAAATCTTCTTGAGCTAAGTCTACAGAATTGTCAAGTTTGTCTACTAAAAAGGCCAATGTATCTTTAATAGTATCAGCATCTTTATTTAATAAAGCTGACTTTTCTTTTAAAGTTTTAATCTTATTTTTAATAAAATCTACATTTGCTTTTTGATAAGCAATATCTTCAGCTGAAATCTCTTCTTCTTCTGCAGGAGCCTTAGGTTTAGCTTCAGTAATAACTCTGATATACTTATTCCACATATCAACAGCAATATCAAACTCAGGGCCTGAAGTAACTTTGTTACCTTTACTATCTATAAAATATTCAAGTTTTGGATATTCTGTTCCTTCTTCATGAGCTGTATTAAAAGCATCTTGAAACTCTATAGGAACATTTAAACCTAAGACACTGCTACGGGCAATATCAGCAATAACCTTCTTTTGATCAATATCATATTGAGATGCTTTTTCATTATCATCAATAGTTTCTGGCATTTCATCAACAATAGCAGTATAAGTTTCTTCTAATCTTTGATGTAACTTAAAGAAGTTTTTAGGAGCCATTAATACATTGATACTTTGAGCTAATCCCTGCATGTCATTCTTCATACTCATATGATCCTTGACAATAGTAAAAGCATTGTCCAAAGCTTCAGTGAATACAATATGGTCATTCTTTTTACTTAGATACCCTACATAATCACCAAAGGCTTCTTTAGCTTTCTCCATAGCTTCTGGAGAAGTATCAGTACGCGTAACTTTCATAGCTTCATAATAATTACTCAGCTTTTCAAGTTGTTTAATTTTTTCTTTCTTTGTTTTAGCAGCTTCAGGAATAGTATCATCTAATGATTTTATATCCTTTTTTAACTGTGTTATTTCATTTTTAGTAACAGAAGGATTAAGCATAGAGAACATTGCTTGTGCATCTCCTTTAGCAAACTCAGTTGATATCTGTGAAAAAGTATTAGCTACTTCAGCTACACGGGCACTTGTAGTATCAAAAGTAGCTTTAGCAAATACTAAATTTTGTACTGCTTTATCCCAAGCATGACTGGCTATTTGTAAAGTTTTTAAATCTTCAATATATTTTATAGGAAGATTTACATTTTTTAATACATAAGGATTAGGATATTTTTCAACTACATCTTCATAATGTTCTTTTAATGCTTTAGCTCTTTCAATAATACCTTTTATTTTACCTGAAGCTTTCTGAACATCTTCATCTGTTTTAATACCATATTTCTCAAAAGCTTCTTTAGTTTCAGCAGCACTAAAATTTTCATACTGCTTCATTTTATCAATTATGATATCTAGCTTACCAGTCTGAAGAGCTGTGATAATATGATTATTAGTCATATTATCTAATGCATCAATTGCTTCTTTCTTATTGCCGGCCCTAGCTGCACTGTATACATCATTAGCTAAATTACCTGTTACAGTAGCATGTCCAATATCAGATCCTAAGTAAAGTAAAGAATTATTATATAGTTCATTAAGTACTTTTGCTTTGGCTTCTTTTTCAGCCATTCTTTCAGCTTTAAGTTTACCATAATCTTTACCATCAACAGCTTTAATTAACTTACTAATACTGACAGATGGTATAGCCATTATAGGTTGTGCAAACATACCCATAGCAAAACCTCCCGCAAAAGTTTCGGCACCTTGTGCAGATAACTGTTCATTTAAACCATGCATAAAATAAGGCATGTAGTTTTCATAAGAAGCTCTGATCGGGTCTTTATATAAAGCTTTAGCATGTGCGGCAGCTCCTGATGAAATAGCTTCTTGTAAATTTTCTTGGATACCTTCAGCAAAATTGGCCTTAAGGTAATTCATACCAAAGCCTTTATAGAATTTACCACTGGCTAATGAACTAGCGGCAGCTCCTGCTTTAGATGCAATGTCATCTCCAACAGCAACAAAACCTTTACCTTTCTTAAAGATATAGTCATCAACTAATTTAACAGCACCTTCTCTACCTAGGAGACCTCTCATAGGAGCAAGCATAGTTGCATACATTAATTTATTACTTGTAGTAATAGCTGGCAAGTTCCAGAAGGCAACGCGGTGAGCTTCATCACTAGCAATCTTTTCAATCTTAGTAAGTTCTTCTCCTACCGGGTCAACTCCATAGTTAGCTCTGTACTCATCAATTAAATCTTTAGAGATATCAATTTTAACCATACCTCCCTCTAATTTAGCTTCAGATACAGCACCTTTCATCATCAACAAGTCATCAGCAAAAGCTCCAAAAGTTTTTGAAACTTTAGCATAATCCATTGCATACCCTTCAATCTTAGATGCTTTAGCAATACCTTTAACAGCATCTACAGTTTGATCAAGAGGATTTAAAATATCTGCAGTTTCTCTGATTACTTTACCTGGAATACTATTCCAAAATTGTCTTGATTTATTGATATCACCTGCTATAACAGTCATATCTTTTAAAGCTTCAGCACCTTTTGCAGTTGCTTTAGTTCCTCTGAATATATTATTAACAGCTTGTAATCCTTTACCTATTACAGCTTCTCCAGTTGCTCCACCAGTAAGAGCGGTAACTCCCATTAAAGCTAATTCTTCAGCTAAAAAGTCAACACCAATACCAACTGTGTATCCAGAATTTAAGAAAGTATTTGTAAAGAAAGCTCCTATTCCTCCTGTATTAGAAGAACCAATTTTCATAGCTCTTGACATTTCTCTTGCTCCCTGAATATCAGGAGCTAAAGGATCTGTAAAGATAGTACCCCAAGATTTTAATCCTGACATAAAACCTGTACCCACTAGATTATCCCATTGCCCGGCAGCTCTTACAAACTGGTCACCAAAGGTCATCTTGTTGTTATACAAACTTTCATTATCACGGTAAGGAGAATATCCTAATTTATCATAGGCATCTCCGCTAGATTGATATCTTTCAAAGTCTGCAGTATCAGTATCACCACTATAAGTATAGGGTCTCATACTAGCAAAAGGATTACTAGCAGCTCCTTGTGCAGAGTTTACATTTTTACCAAAACTTTGTATAAGAGCTAAAGAAGGATCTGAAGAATTTCTTATAGCAGGATTACTTCCTGTTAAAGGATTTCCTACAACATTTTTATAAGCATCAATACTATCAGGCTTAGCAGGAGAATGCATTGACTGTTGCATTGTCGCTATATCTCTTCTAGCTTGTTCTTGTAATGACTCTATAGTAAAATTATCATTTGGGGGAACAGTTTCTTCAGCCATGCTATTGAGATTTTTGTTGATTTAATAATGCTTTTTGCTGATCAATTTGTTGATTAGTCATACTTAATGTTTGTAGATTAAGATTCAATTCATCAATTTTTGATTGAACATCTCTTATATCATCCACAACTATAGGACTTATCTTAAGATCATACATTGGTCTGTCTATAGAATTTCTTTTTAATGTAGGATAGATTGTAGTTTTACCTGAAAACTTATCATATTTAATATCTAAAATACCGCCATCATCAGCATATGTAGTTACTTGAGTACTTCCTAAATTAGTAAGAATGTTTTCATAATTACTAGTTTTACCAGCACTATTAAACTGACTGTCTACTAATTTATTATTAAAGAAAAAAGTAGCTCCTTCTGATATAATACTTTCCGGAACTAATCCTGGCTTATCTTTATTCTGGGCCATGTATTGTTCAACATATTCTTTAGATGGTACAATAGTAAATGAACTTTGATCTGTAGAATCTGCAGAAATACTATTAGCAATTACATTATAGATTGGTCTTTTAGCATCTTTTAATGTAGCCTTAGCCATATCCATTCTGAACTGATTAAAGAAAGCAGCTACACCTGGATCACTCTCTTTTGCACTAGCAAAATTAGTGGCACTAGCATTACCGATCAAAGCTTTAAAACTTCCCGGCTTAGCATAAGCTTGGTTTAATACATTAAGAATTTCACTATTAATTTGTTTGTTGTTTTTGTTAGATCTATCTCCTGAGTCAACTCCTGTATATGATAAACCAGTAGATGAGGTTATACCTCCTCCATTTGTTTTATTATACTGTTCAAAGAATTCACTAACATGAGCATGATAAGAATCTTCAATATCATCAAAGTCTGCATCAGGATGATCTTTTTGATATGCTTTAATAAAAGCTTGAGTAGGTTTTTCATCTCTACTAATCATGCCATATTCATTCAACATTTTATTAGCATATCTAAAATCAGGATTATAAGCTAACTTGTCTGTTACTTTTTTAACACCCGCTTTAAATCCTGTAATAGTTGCATTAAAAGATTGACTCTTCTCATCAGCTTTACTGATAAACTCTGAATTACTATTTAAAACTTCTTTACCCCAATCTCCTGTAGGATTTTTTGGTTCTTTTAAATAGTCAACAGCTCTCTTCATATACACATAAGGATTACCTTTAGTCAAAGCAGCTAACTGTTCAGGAGATTCAATATTCTCCCATTTGCCTTTACCATATAGTGTATTTAAATAATTAGTTGCTCCAATACCACCAGCTCCTTTAGCTGCTGTAAAAGCATTCCATAATACTCTGTTAGAATCACTATGTGAAGCAGTAGATGCCGCGATAGCTTCATCTGCTTTTTTCATATAAACTACATCAGGATTACCGTAAGCATCTAATGAATTAGTTCCTCCTGGAACAGCTTCCATAAGATTAACAACGGCATCAGGAGTAACTCCCGGTACCTTACCTGCAGCTACTTGACCTTTAAATAATTCTAATTTTGTATCAAGTTCATGTTTCCAAACATCTCTTTTTCTTCCAATGACATCTTTAAAGGCTTCTAAGTCTTTAGCTAATGAATGGTTATATGCAGCCATTTTATAAGGATCTTCCTTTATAGTATGCTCTTCATCTCTGTGAGATAATACCTCAGCAGTTCTTACCATATCAGCTTCTTCAAATGCAGATGACGCAGCTGTATCAGCTTTTCTTCTTAAAGCTTCAATATTACCTTGATCCATATCTGCCGTAACACTAGCTAGTGTAGATTCTAAACCTTTCTTGTTACCCTCATAAACTTCTTTTTGTGCATAGATAGCTTCTAATAAAGAAGCTTGCTCATCAGTAAGTGCTCCATTTTTACCTTCAAGCTCTAACTGTTTAGCATTTAATAAATCATAAGCTGTACTAATATGTGAAAGATTTTTTTTAATAACCTTTACACCATCATTCATTGCTTTTTCTAAATAAGCATTTTCTGCAAGCTCTTCTGAACCATATAGGGAAGTAGTAGCTTTAATAGCATTCTTTCTGGCCACATAAGCCTGGGTCTCATAATTAGCAGCAACTCTAGAGTCATCACCATAAACACCTTTGAATAAACTATATAATGTAGTCTCAATTAATTTTCCATTCTTATCTTTAATAATCCATGGTCCTGTAGGAGTTTCTCTAGTAACATTTAATCCTGAATCTTTTGCTACCTTGATAGCATCTTTCTGCCAGTTATAGTAAGAGTCATAACTTCCTAAATCAAAATTTAAAGACTCATCAGCTGATACTTTTTTAAACTCTTCCATTTTATACTGTAATTTTTGTACAGATAATGGATTGTAAGTACCTCCACATTTATCTTGATCATAACAATACTTAGAATTCTCAGCTTTGTCTAGTTCAGAATAGTGTCTTTTAGTTTTAACCATATCATTAAACATATGCTTATCTTCAAAGAATCCTTCAAATACTTTACTTGCCTGGTCAACATTTTGCTCTAAAGATAAATCTAGGCCGGATATTTTTTTGATGTCTTGGTCTATTGCTTTAAAAAATTCATCGCGTCTTAAAATATTATCTTCTCTAGATAATGGAGCATACAAAATAGAACCATAAATATCACTTATTTTCTTTTTAGCAGAATCATATTTACCCTGTTTAGTTTGTAGGATGTTTCCTAGAAAGTTATAGTCAGGTTTGAAAGGTTGAATTTGTGGGATATAATCCTGATTTCCATTTAAATACGTTGCCATAGTTTTTAATAATATTATGATTTAAATATACAAAATGTAAATCATAGGATAATACACTTATAAAGTTTATTTGTTATACAGTTGCTTCTTGAGAATCTCCTTTTCCTACCATGGTTTTCCATAACTGTAATTGTATAGTAGGATCTGATGACATAGTCTGAGCTTTTTTCCAAGCAGCATCCTGTGCATCAAAAGGTCTGTTTGCTGGAATCTCACTTGTAGCTCCTTTGAAATACATCTTACCACCATCACTTGGATTAACAGCAAATTGAGGATACAGTTCATTTAAGTTAGCTGTATTGGCACTGTTAGTAACACCATCAATAAAACTCTGTCTTAAATTTTGTCTTGCCATGTCTTTGCTATTATCAAAGTTCTGATTAAGTGTTGTATATTTATCCCATAACTGAGTATCATTAGCAGCTTTGTTTTGAGCAGCTACATTTAAAATTTCAGTTTGTTTTTGAGATAATTGATTAGCTACTCCTACATTTAAATTATTATATCTACCCATAATATCTGCAGCATTCTTAGCAGCAAGACCTTGAGTTACTGCACTAGCTGCAGCTAGTTGTTGAGGATTAGAAAAAGCAGTCTGAGCTTGATAAGCCATATTAGCTTGTTCAGAATTAGCAGCAAGTTCTCGCGTAGGATCATAGAAAGTAGCCTCAGGTAATCTTACATCAGGATTAGCTTGCCATGGTTGATATTTTTTAATATTAGCTAAATCAAAAGCAGCTCCTGCAATCTTTATCTTATCTTGTAACCACCATGGTGCTCTAGTCTTATTAGGAATTCTAGTTTGAAGAGGATTAGTTGCAATTGGTCCAGGTTCTGTACCAGGGTCAGTTGCTGCAGGTGTAATTTTTAAATCAGATTCAGGCTCTTTTTTAGGAAACTTTTTCTCTAAAATAACATCCCATCTTCTTCCTAAATATCCATCAAACTTTTTACCTGATTTAGTTGGTGTACCAAAACCTTTAGAGTTAGAATGTAAATTTGCAATCTCATCTTTCCAACCATCTTGTTTAGATAAGTAATGTTGAAACTCTCTAACTTGAGCTCTAGGATCTGCTTTAGTATTAGCAACAGTTGGTTTAAATCCTGTACTTTTTACAAAAGCTGTCCATTCTTCAGGTTTATACTGAGTTCTCATATTATCTCCATACCATGGAGTAATATCTAAAGGAACAGAACCATCTCCTAAACCTGCATTATTTTCATCAAATACAGTCTCAGCCATATAAGAAGGTTGAGATACAGGTTTAGTTTGTGTTTTAGGTGCTTTGTATGCAGGATTAGGTCTTGGTGCACTAAATGTACCATCAGTATATTCATCTCTTATTTGTTTACCATCTTTTGAAATAGAGGTGTGTTTTATTTCTTTCATAATAAGTTATTTAATATATTACCAATCTCCTTGTACTGTAGGTGTAGGTGCTGCTTTTACTACAGGTTTCTTTACTAATAAAGAATCTGTTTTAACTTTAACTCCAGGAATAGGTTGTGAATAATTTGGATGCTTCACTGTACTTTTAATTTCCTCATATGCAGTTTCATCAGCATTAATTCTGTATAACTTACCTGGAGTATTTTTATTTGTAAATACCCCAGGAGTTTGTTCTTGCCATTCTTTGTTTTTTGCAGCAGCGTAAATATTTTTAAACGCAGGAGCTACCAAAGGTCTAACAACAGGAGTTGCATTTTTTGAAAAATCATAAGCTGATTCTAAAGCATCACCAATTTTAGGAGCAATTTCTTTTACTTTTTTAACAACTGGTTTAACAATATATTTACCTGTAGCGTCATAGACAGCTTCTGCAGCTTTACCTGTTTCATGAGCTAAGTCTTTTGTTACACGCTTAAGATTTTCTTTACTAGCTGCTTTTAAAGTTGTATTAGAAATTTTATTTTCTAAAGAATGCTGAGCTTGTAATAATGAAGGGTCTTTACGAGCATTTCTTATTGCTTTAGCAGAAGCTTCTTCATATGCTTTTGTTACAACAGCAACTCTTTTAGGATTTACTGTTTTACCACTAGATACAATAATTTTTTCTGCTTCTTCAGGAGAAAGCTTTAAATTTTTTAATGAACCAAAAGAAGGATGAGTACTTGCTTTAATAACATCTTTTGCTACAGTAGAAGTAACTCCTTTTTCAAAAGCTTTTACTACACCTCTACTTCCAGCTTTAACCACACCAGTAACAAGACCAGGGCTAACAAAATCAGCCATAAAAGCAGTAAAAGGATATTTCGGTCTACCTGATTTTGTAGTAAAATTTCTATTAATAGTTTCAGAAGGCATTTCATATCTAGCTTTATCACCAAATAATCCTGTTCCAATATACATAGCTGCTCTTTGAGGAGCTTCCATAATAGCTAAACTCGCATCAGCTATATTGTTTAAAACACCTGGTGCACTATATTCTAAATCAGTTTGATTTACTTGTAAAGGTAAATTAGCAGATGTTGTAGCAGCTTGTGTAAATCCTGATGCTGTAGGCTGTTGTGTTACAGATTTTACAGTTTTTGGTTTTTGTACAAAAAAACTTGAGTCTGGCTTAATAGCTCCATTTTGAGCTTTCATTAAACCACCATATCTAGCAACACCCATATCTTGATCAGGCATATCTTCTTGACCTTGTTCAACAGGAATCATGTTAGGATCTACTTGAGCAAAACCTGTTTGATTAGGACCACCAATAAGTTCAGCAGGATCTAATCCTGTAGCTTCAATATAAGGCATAGCAATTTTTGGGATACCTTGAGGGAATCCTTTCATTGACTCTTGTAATAAGGCCAGTTTAGCTAACTTCATGTTATAGTTAGCAATCATCATTTCAGCTGTCTTTATTTCTAAAGCTTCACTATCTGAATTAGCTAGTATTTTTCTGAATTTATTAATGTCAAATTTCTTAGCTATGTCAGCTGGAGTATAACCGGCCTTAGTCGGCACCATACCAAACTGAGCTAACATAATAGGATCTTTAATTAGCATACCTTTTGTATCACTGAAAATAAAAGAATCATCAGGAAGACTTAAAGGAGTACCTCCTTGTGAATGTCTCTTACCACCAATATTAAAGTGAGCAGGAATACCACCTACACTTAATACTGCAGTTTCTCCTTTTTCAGCTTCTAAGTTAGCATCTTCTCTATCAACTGGTTCTAAGGTTTGTCTAACTGATATAGGAGCTTTAGAGAAAGCTTGTGTATTCATAGGTAAACTGAATTGTTTGTTACCATTTGTACCATATAAACCAGCTTTCATATTAAAGCCATCTTTAGCTAAAGGTAAATCAGTTTCTCCACCATCTTGACGGAACCTGTAACCATTATATTTAATAGGAACATGTTGGTCAATTCTGAACATTCCTGAATTAGGATCATAGTCACCGCGAGATTGTGTATTTATAGGAGAATTAACAAAAGCATTATCAGCTAATGTCATTTGTTTCATCTTCTCTTTAAAAGCTTTATCATCTCTTTTCTCAAAAAGACTAGCTGCTGTATTAACACCTGCTATTACAGTTGACGCGGCAGCCGGACCTGTTAAACTTGGGCCGTATTTAGTATCAACAGAAAATTGAGAGTTACCTTGAGCACCTTGATTGTTTTGATCTTGAGGTTTATGGGTACCAAAAGTATTACGGGTAGCATCTCCTTTAAAAATATTATTAGTACCAAAAGCATTATCAGTAGCATTTGAACCAAAAGTATTTCTTTTCATCATTTGTTTATTTGGGTCAATAGGATTACCAAACTGATCATACTCAACTTGTGCACCAAATTGATACATAGGCCCACCAAACTTTTGAGATACTGGTGCATCTGGATCATATCCTGTATAAGGTTTTGGTATATACTCATCAGGCATATCATCTTCATAATTATAGATAGCTGCATTTATACCTGCTTTTGGTTTATCGCGATCATTAATCCTTTTATTTCTTTGCTTATCTACTTGATTATTTTTCCATAAATCAATTTTATCTCTAAACCAAGAGTTACCAGATTTACGGTCCATATGTCCAGCATTTAACTCAAATAACTGTTCATCATTTAAATGCTGATAAGGTCTTTTAGAAGGATCTCCTGTATAAGATTGTGTTGTATTTTGAGTATTTTGATTTGTACTATAACCTGAAGTATTTGGATTATTAGTTCCAAACACCATATGGGTTTTACCCCATGGACCAAATCTCTTATTGTAATATTCTTGTAAGTAAATATTAGCAGTACTTTGTTTTTGAGAAGACTGTTGTTGATTTCCTACATATTTAGGAGAACCATTATTTGTACCTACAGCAGTAGTACCAGCAGTATTATCTTTAGCATTACCTGGTACAAATTTACTCATCTTCAACATGTACTGTTGCTCAGGTGTAAGACCACCTTTAAAGTTGGGCCCAACTGGCATACCATATCGAGCTTGAGTTATTTTAGTTGAACTTTTCATATTTTCAGGAGAATTCATATCAGCTATTCCTTGGAATAAATTACCTGCATCATTTTGTAAATTAGCAGAACTTTGATCTAAGTGTTGTTGATACATTCCTTGAATAGCTAAGTTTTGATAGTTAATTTGATCTACCGGTTGCCCATAAGAATCTCCACCATATTGAGCTCTACCTTGAGTAAACTGTTGTAACATTTTTTGTTGCTCTTCTTTTAATAAAGCATTGTGAGCATAAGTAGCTAAGGTTCCTTTAAAGTCCTCCCTCATTGTATTACCAATATCATTGTTAGCTCCACCTTGAATAGTTGAACCACTCTTAAATGTTTTTCTATTAGCTTTAGTGATACCCTTAATAGTATCCATAAAGTTAGGATTACCACCTTCTTGCATGTAACCTCCACAATCCATACAAGGACCTCCACCATAAGCAAAGTTTCCAAAAGGAATATTAAGATTGGTTGTTGCTCCAAAATTAAAAAACTCTTTAGCAGTAGGTTGACCACCATTAGCTAGATAGTTATCATGAGATTCCATATCAGGAAACAGATCATAAAATTGAGCTACACCTGCCGGTGTATTTGGCAAGCCTACAGAGGCTAATCTTTCTTCTTTAGTCATATTACAAATATACAAAAATTACACAATATTATCAAGCCAACCACCACCATTCTTAAACTTTAATCCTGGTTTATATCTTTTTTTACCAGCAGGTCCAAATAAAGTTACATTTCTCATCATGATATCATTAACACTAGACTGAATATTTTTAGATGTGAACTTCTTTAAACCTTTTTGACCACCTCTTCTATATTCTTCATAATCAGAATCTACATATTGATAACCATCAGAAACTCTACCAGCTTTAGCGGCATTATCTAGTAAATTACCAATTACATGTCTATTCTGATTTATTTTTTCATATCCTTGAAGTCCTTTAAATACTTTAGGTACATTTTTTAAAAATTTTGCTACTACACCAAGCATTGGTACAGCCCCTAATACTTCTAATGTTGTCTGAGGACTAATTCCTGTTCTTTGGTATTCATTATAAACATCATTCCAAGAACTAATACCTGTAGGATCAAAAATCTCAAATAAGTTTTCTCCTTGATCATCTCCATTTTTATCAACTCTTCTTTTAGTATTAAGTAATCCTTTTTTAATTTTTGCTTCAGCTTCTATTTGAGATTTAGGATAAAAATCCATTCTCACTTTACTCATATCTATATTACCACCCTCTTGCTTCTTTTTCATACGGGCTTGAGCTTGTTGAAGTAGAGCAAGATCCATCGGCTTTTTACTATCTAATACCATTAGTGTATCATCATGAGGAATTGCTTTATTAAAAGCGTCATAAGATTCTTTTTGACAGTTGATACAACCTTGAGACACATATCTCTTATCCCCGGGAGCTGAATACATTTTATTTCTACTATTAAAAATAGAAGGATTACTAGGATCACTGAATGTATTGTGTATAGAAAGATCTTCACTGTCAGGAGCGTTCATACCAAAAGCCGGAATAGGTTGCATAGGTCTTATTCTTCCATTATAATATGTATTGGTATATGGTGTTTTAGGAAGACCTTGTTCGAGCATGTAGTATCCTACAGGAGTATTCTTTAATTGAGGATTTTGATTAAGAGTTTGTGCTGAGTAAGTGTTACTATTAAGCTCTGGATTTAAACCTGTAAGTACAGGAAAAGATCCAGTCTCACCCTTATCACCAAAGTAGTAAGCTTGATTAGTTCTCTTATCTATAACCATGCCTGATTGAGGAATCTTTCTCTTATCTTTTTTAACCTCACCTTTGCTTTGATATTTATCTAAGCTACCACCATCTTGCATTGTATCTAACCAGCCTCCATCTTGGTAAGTGTATCCTTTATCCTTATTCTGTTTAAAATAATTCATATATTTAAACACATCACTTTTATTCCAACTCTTAGGTATATAAGGTAAATTTTTAAGTTGTCCTAAACCTTTTTGATTAAGATCTGCATTTTGTATAAAATTACTAAGTTCATCATTTGGTGTACTAATAAGCTTTAACTGCATATCTTTAATCTGTTGTGTATAAGGATGAGGATTTCTTTCAGTCAAATCTTCAGTATCATTTACACGCATTAACCAGTCTGCTAAAAACAATAAGTTTTTTTCTCCATTCTTTTTATATGCTTCAGGATCCTCTAGTAATTTAGTATATCTTTCATTTAATGGATTATATAACTGTTTGATGTTTTTAAGTTTTACTTCTTTACCATCTTGTGCTATATCAAGCCATCCACCATTTTTAGTAATAGGATACTCTGTAATAAACTTACCTTGATAATGATATTCTTGACCTGGTATTTGATACTGAGTATTACCATGTTCATCCATTCCTATTAAAGGTTGGTTAACTCCTTTCATGGTAATATGACCATCATCAGTAGGAACCTGAACAATCTTTCCTACATTAGCAGGATTCCAATAACCCATAGGATCAACAGGAAAACCTGGATCAACAATCCTATCTAATTTTTTATAATTAGCTCTACTAGATGCAGGCTCTTTA
>Ga0075163_10000351_pt1 | contig 58629 bp, 44 predicted proteins | sample JI1023141ADNA_FD_71478 | JGI IMG/M metagenome (GOLD analysis project Ga0075163, IMG submission 71478) | Wastewater effluent complex algal communities from Wisconsin, to seasonally profile nutrient transformation and Carbon sequestration -... | ecosystem: Engineered > WWTP > Effluent > Algae... | reverse complement strand
GCGCCACGAGAACGGCAAGCAGCCATACGACGATGCCACCCTGGGGCGCGGCCTGTCGGCGGCGCTGGGCCAGTCCAGCCTGCCGGCCGCCGCCACGCGCGCGCCGGCTCTGCCCGACCTGGGGCAGGCCACCACCGGCCTGCCGCTGATCGACGGCCTGCCGCCGCAGTGGAAGCAGGAGGTGCTGCACCTGGCCGCCACCCAAGCCAAGCAGTCCATGGCGGCCGAGCGTCAGGTGCTGGATCAGCGCGTGAAGGATTCCAGCGCCGAGTACATGGCCAACGGCTTCGCCAGCAACCCGCCTGGCGAAGGGGCGTTCATTCGCGCCTACGGCCAGGATGAGGGCGTGCGCCGCTTCCGCGAGCAGCAGGGCGTGGCCGCGCTGGGCCAGAACCTGCAGCAGCTCAAGGAAATGCCGGCCGCCGGCATGGCGGAGTTGGTCAAGGCTTCCAAGCCCCAGCCGGGCGTGGGCTTCGCCGCACGCCAGCAGAACTACGACATCCTCCTGAAGGCGGTCGATCACGTCAACAAGGCGCGCGCCAATGACCCGGTGGCTTTCGCGCTGCAGGCCGGCGCCTACGGCATCCAGCCCATCGCCAAGCCGGATGACCTGGGCGCGCTGGGGCAGGAGATGGCGCGCCGCGCCAGCGTCGCCCCGCAGATGGCGCGCGACTACGGCACGCCCGTGAACCTGCTCACCGATGGCGAGGCCAAGGGCCTGACGGCCCTGCTGCGCACGCAGCCGGTGGAGCAGCAAAAGAAGCTGCTGGGCGCCATGGCGCAGGGTGTGAACAACTTGCCCCTGTACAAGGCCGCGCTGCAGGCCATCGCCCCGGACATGCCCACGGTGGCGCTGGCGGGGCTGTACCAGGCCAGCGGCTACCGTACCACGCAGGGGCACGACACGGCCGACCTGATCCTGCGCGGCCAGGCCATCCTGACGCCGCCCGATGCCAAGGAAGACGGCAGTGGGCACGCGGGCGGCAAGGCGCTGGTCAAGATGCCGGAGGCCAAGCTGATGCTGTCCGACTGGAACAGCGTCACGGGATCGGCCTTCAAGGGCAGCGAGCGCGCGGCCGACCTGTACCTGCAAACCGCGCGCGTGGTCTACGCCGCGAAATCGGCCGAGGACGGCGACTACTCCGGCGTGCTGAACGCCGGCCGCTGGAAGTCCGCCATCCAGATCGCCACCGGAGGCATCGAAAACCACAACGGCAGCCAGATCGTACTGCCCTACGGCAAGCCCTACAGCCAGTTCCGCGACTACGTGGGCGGTGCCGCGCCGCAGGCCATCAAGGCGGCGGGCGGCGAGTTCAGCGCGGGCGGCGCCAAGCTTGCCGCTGCCGATTTCGCCCGCATGCTGCCCGGCGCGCAGTTGCAGAGCGTGCAGGGCGGCGGCTATTGGGTGCGCGCCGGCAATGGCGTGGTGATGGGCGCCAACGGCCGCCCGTACCTGTTGCAGGTGCCGCGCTGATGTTCGAGTTCTTCCCCAGTGAGCAGGCCGACCGCGAGCGTGAGGCCGTGCGCCAGTCATCGGCCCCGAGCCAGCCCGGCGCCTTTGGCGGTTTCGGCAGCGCCCTGGCCGACGCCCTGCCGACCGCCGCGTTGACTTCGGCCAGCGCCTGGGCCGGCATGCTCGAAGCGCATGGCCAGTCCGTGGGCAACTACTCGCCCGGCGCGGTGGACGTGGGCCTGCCGGTGGCCGACGACAGCCGCGCCGCCCTGGCCGCGCTGCCCGCGTCGGACGTGCCCCAAAGCCTGCGCGAGAAGGCCAAGGGCTACGCGCCCGACCCGCTGTCGGTTGGCATGGCCGGGCAGATCGCCCACGGTGTGCTGTCCAGCCTGGCGAAGGCGGTGGCCTACGCGCCGGCCGGCCCGGCCGCCCCAGTGCTGTTCGGCGCCGACCTGGGGGTGGGCCGAGCGCAGGAGCTGGGCGACAAGGGCGTGGACGAGCGCACCGCCGCAGCGGCCGGCCTGATGACTGGCATGGCCGGTGCGGCGGGCCTGCGCCTGCCGGCCGCCATGGGTGCCACGCGCGCCGGCAGCGCCGCCATCGGGGCGGTGGCCAACCCGGCGCTGAACGTGGCTGAGACGGGCGGCATTCACCTGCTGCTGCAGCATGCCGACTACGGCAAGATCGCCGAGCAGCACCAACCCTTCGACCCGGTGAACCTGGCCGTGGCCGCCGTCGCGGGCGTGTCCTTCGGCGCCGCGTTCCACCGCGCCAAGCCAAAGGCCCCGCCCGCGCTGACGCCGGACGAGCATGCCGCCGCGCTGACCATGAACGAGGTGCACGCGCGCGACGGCGACACGCTCACCCAGCCGGGCGACCTGGCCGCCAGCAACGCCGCGCGCGAGGCGCAGGCACTGGCGCGCCAGCAGTTGGACAGCGGCGAGATGGTCAGCGTGGCGGCCGACGTGCCCACCGACGCCGCCACCGTGGCGGCGCGCGCGGACGGGCTGGCGCGGAGCCTGAACGAGGGCGACACGCTGCTGGGCCAGTCGCTGGACTTCGGCGGCCGGCCGGCCGAACACCTGGAGGCCGAGTACGCCGCCCTGTCCAACGCCGAAGGCCGCAACCTCACCGACGGCGGCCACCTGATCGACACCGACCTGGTGCGCGAACTGTCGCCCGCGTACCGCGACAACCGCCTGCGCGCCGCCGACATCCACGAGGCGGCCAGCGCCTTGACCAAGCAGCTCTACGCCCGCGCGCTGGCGCGGCCGGTGGCGGAAGGGCGTGACAACGCCGTGCTGTTCATGGCGGGCGGCGGCGGTTCTGGCAAGTCGTTCGCGCGCGAATCCTTGCTGGGTGAAAACACCGCCGATATCACGGTGGACGGCACATTCTCCAATCAGGCGCGCGCGCTGAGCGATGTGCAGGCGGCGCTGGACTCGGGCCGCAGCGTTCAAATTCTCTACGTCTATCGGCCCCCGGAACTGGCCATCCAGGGCGTCATCCAGCGTGCCGCCCAAGAAGGCAGGCCAGTGCCCATTGATGCGCTGGCTCAGGCGCACGCGAACGCGCCGGAGACGGTGCGGGCCATCGCCCAGCACTATAATGGTGATGCGAGGGTGAGAATTCAGGCCGTCGATAACAGCGGCCCAGCCGGCACGCCAGTCCGGCCAATTCCCCTACAGGAAATTCCTCGTGTACATGAAAGCTCCGCTCTCCGCACCTTCTCTGACGCCATCGACGGCGCCCACGCCCGTGGAGAAATCGGCCTCGGGCTTTACCGTGCTTCCCGAGGCGACGGTGGACCCCTGGGCGCGCAAAATCGTGGAAGCCATGAACCGGGCCAGCGCCGAAGTGGCGAAGCAGCAAGCGAGGTAGCGCACCCTGGCGGCCAAGACGCGCCGCCCCAAACCCTCATCGGCAAGGTTGTCGATGCCGTGTCCCATCTGCTGGGGCGCGATGAACCTGCGCCGCCATCGGCGCCCGAACCGGCCAAGCCTGCCACCCCTGAGCAGGCGCGCGCCCAGGACATCGCCGCGCGCAACCCCAATGCCCTGATCCCGACCGGCGAGCTGGACGCCGATGGCAAGCCCATCAGCGTGCCCTTGGCCGACCTGATGGCCCAGGGCGACCTGCACCAGCGTTGGTATGCCTTGGAAGTTTTGAAGCCGCTGGAGGACGATTTACGCGGCGCAGCGGCCGGGCCGTGGCGCTACCTCAAGGACACCTGCGCCGAGCTGGGATTGCTCAAGATGCTGCCCGATGAGCATGGCGTTGAGCGGCCCGGCTTGGTTCGATGAGAAGGGCGAGCCTGCCGACCTGAGCGGCGGCATGTGGAGCTTTCTGACGAAAATGTGCGACCGCCTGCCCGACACCGACCTGGGCCGATGCGTGCGCGGCACGGGATCTTCCGGCGGCGGCGGTGTTGGTGGCAATGGCGGTTCTCGCGGCCTTACCTGGGCACCCGATCCCACCGAACCCCCAGCCCCGACAAAAGCCCCGCTGCTCGGCTTGCGATAGTCCATCGCACTGCCTAAAATCTAGGCGTCCCCGCTGGCAGTAGCTGGCGGGCACCCCTCCCCCGCGCCGTCGCGCGAACGCTGACAGCAGTAGCTGGCCTGCGAAATCACCCCCTGATTTTGAAAGGCCGATCATGGCTGTCACTCAAATTGCGGACGTCGTCGTCCCTGAGGAATTCACCGCGTACATCGTTCAAAACTCCGTCGAGAAATCGGCCCTGGTGCAATCCAGCATCGTCGCGCGCAACAGTGCTATCGACGACCAACTGAAGGCCGGCGCAGATGCTTTCAGCATTCCGTTCTGGAAAGACCTGCCCGACGACCCCGCCAACATCGCCAACGACGACCCCGCCGTCATGGCTGTTCCCCGCAAGCTCGGCAGCGGCAATCCGTTGGTCACAGGTTCGACCCCTGTACGTCTTACCAGAAATTCAGCGAAAGCAGTAAAGAGTCCGCTATCCACAAGATAGCGGACTTTTTCACATCAGCGAAGGTCGCGCGGGGCGCCCGCGCGGCCCGCCTAGAATCCGTGGCGATGCAGCAGCCTCAGGGACACCCCGCACCATGAGCCGTACCAGAGTTTCCGCGCCTTTCAAGACCGGAACCGTGGCGGGGCGCGCGGGTGCGCAGGCGCCCAGGGTGATCAAGAAGTACCCCAACCGGCGGCTCTACGACACCGACACCTCCGCCTACATCACGCTGGCGCAGGTGCGGCAGTTGGTGATGAACCGCGATGCGTTCGTGGTGCGCGACGCGAAGACGGGCGAGGATTTGACGCGCAGCATCCTGCTGCAGATCATCCTGGAAGAAGAGGCCGGCGGCGCGCCCATGTTCACCGAGGCGGTGCTGGCCAACATCATCCGCTTCTACGGCCATGCGATGCAGGGCTTCATGGGCTCGTACCTGGAGAAGAACGTCCAGGCCTTCATGGACATCCAGGCCAAGCTGGCCGAGCAGTCCCAGGGACTGACGCCGGAGATGTGGTCGCAGTTCATGCGCCTGCAGTCGCCGGTGATGCAGGGCGTGATGGGCAACTACCTGGAGCAGTCGAAGGCCATGTTCCTGCAGTTGCAGGAGCAGATGACCAAGCAGACCGAGCAGGTGCTGGGCGCCTTTGGCATCAAGCGATAGCGTTCTTGGCGTCCGGCCCGCCAGAGCGCGCCTGGCGCGGGCTGCGACAATCGCCGCATGAATGACACCATCACGCCCGCCCCGCGCATCGGCTTCGTCAGCCTGGGGTGCCCCAAGGCGCTGACCGACTCGGAACTGATCTTGACGCAACTGTCGGCCGAGGGCTACGCGACCAGCAAGACGTTCGAAGGGGCCGATCTGGTCATCGTCAACACCTGTGGCTTCATCGACGAGGCGGTCAAGGAAAGCCTGGACACCATCGGCGAGGCCTTGTCGGTCAACGGCAAGGTCATCGTCACCGGCTGCCTTGGTGCAAAAACGATAGCTTCTGGCATAGAAGGGACGCGCGCTGAAGGCCAAAATGATTCAGAAAACCTGGTCAAGCACCTGCACCCGTCGGTGCTGGCCGTGACCGGCCCGCACGCCACGCAGGAGGTGATGGACGCGGTGCACCACCACCTGCCCAAACCGCACGACCCGTTCATCGACCTGGTGCCCGGCGCCTTCGGTGAGGCGGGCCTGAAGCTTACGCCGCGCCACTACGCCTACCTGAAGATCAGCGAGGGCTGCAACCACCGCTGCACCTTCTGCATCATTCCCTCGATGCGCGGCGACCTGGTCAGCCGGCCCATCGGCGACGTGCTGAAGGAGGCGCGCGCGCTGTTCGAGGGTGGCGTGAAGGAGTTGCTGGTCATCAGCCAGGACACCTCGGCCTACGGCGTGGACGTGAAGTACCGCACCGGCTTCTGGGACGGCCGCCCGGTGAAGACCCGCATGCTGGAGCTGGTGGAACAGCTCGCCGAGCTGGCCGAGCCGCACGGCGCCTGGGTGCGGCTGCACTACGTGTACCCTTACCCGCACGTGGACGACATCGTGCCGCTGATGGCTGAAGGCCGCGTGCTGCCGTACCTGGACGTGCCCCTGCAGCACAGCCATCCCGACGTGCTGCGGCGCATGAAGCGTCCCGCCAGTGGCGAGAAGAACCTGGAGCGCATCCAGCGCTGGCGCGACATGTGCCCCGAGCTGGTGATCCGCTCCACCTTCATCGCCGGCTTTCCGGGTGAGACCGAGGCCGAGTTCGAGCACCTGCTCGACTTCATGCGCGCCGCGCGCATCGACCGCGTGGGATGCTTCGCCTATTCGCCGGTCGAGGGCGCCACCGCCAACAACCTGCCCGGCATGCTGCCGCCCGAGCTGCGCGAGGAGCGCCGCGCGCGTTTCATGGCGGTGGCCGAGCAGGTGTCCGCCGACAAGCTGCGCGAGCGTGTCGGCGCCATCATGCAGGTGCTGGTCGACTCGGCGCCCGCGCTGGGCCGCCGCGGCGGGGTGGGGCGCAGCTACGCCGACGCGCCCGAGATCGACGGCACCGTGCAACTGCTGCCGCCCGAGAAGGCCAGCAAGACCCTGAAGGTGGGCGAGTTCACTCGCGCGCGCATCGTCGGCACGCAAGGCCACGACCTCGTGGCCTTGCCCGTCTGATGGACAGGCAAGAAAAAAGCCACCCGGAGGTGGCCTTTTCGTCGCGGCGCGTCTGGTATGTTCAGACCCGCTGCTTTCATGTTGGTGCCCAAGAGAGGACTCGAACCTCCACGGAGTTACCCGCTAGTACCTGAAACTAGTGCGTCTACCAATTCCGCCACCTGGGCATCAGGAACCAAGGAGTATATATCAAAAAATCAGAGCCACCCGGCAACCTGCTGGACGAAATCGAAGGCACGGTGCAAGGCCACCGCGACGGCCATGGCTTCATGGTGCGCGACGACGGCGAGTCCGACATCTACCTGCCGCCCAACGAGATGCGCGCGGTGCTGCACCGCGACCGCGTCAAGGTGCGCGTGGTGCGCCACGACCGGCGCGGCCGCCCCGAGGGCCGGGTGCTGGAGATCGTCGAGCGTCCGCCGCACCCCATCATCGGCCGGCTGCTCAACGAGGGCGGCCTGTGGCTGGTGGCGCCGGAGGACAAGCGCTACGGCCAGGACGTGATGATCCACAAGACCGCCATCGGCGCTGGCAAGCCGGGGCAGGTGGTGGTGGTCGAGCTGACCGAGCCGCCCGCGCTCTACGGCCAGCCCGTGGGCCATGTCAAGGAGGTGCTGGGCGAGGTGGACGACCCCGGCATGGAGATCGAGATCGCCGTGCGCAAGTACGGCGTGCCGCACGAGTTCTCCGACGCCTGCATCGGCGAGGCGCGCGCGCTGCCCGACACCGTGCGCCCGGCCGACAAGGCCGGCCGCGTCGATCTGACCGACGTGCCTCTGGTCACCATCGACGGCGAGGACGCGCGCGACTTCGACGACGCCGTGTACTGCACGCCCGCCGTCGTCACCGGCCGCGGCCGCAAGCCCAACGGTTGGCGCTTGCTGGTGGCCATCGCCGACGTCAGCCACTACGTCAAGACCGGCAGCCCGATCGACGTGGACGCCTACGACCGCGCCACCAGCGTGTACTTTCCGCGCCGCGTCATCCCCATGCTGCCCGAGAAGCTGAGCAACGGGCTGTGCTCGCTCAACCCCGAGGTCGAGCGCCTGTGCATGGTGTGCGACATGCTCGTCACCGCCGAGGGCGAGGTGCACGCCTACCAGTTCTACCCCGCCGTCTTGTTCAGCCACGCGCGCCTCACCTACACCGAGGTGGCCGCCATCCTGGCCAACACGCGCGGGCCCGAGGCCGCCAAGCGCCAGGCGCGCGTGCCCGACCTGCTGAACCTGCACGACGTGTTCAGCGCCCTGCTGAAGGCGCGCGAGAAGCGCGGCGCGGTGGACTTCGACACCACCGAGACGCAGATCGTCTGCGACGAGTCTGGCCGCATCGAGAAGATCGTGCCGCGCACCCGCAACGACGCGCACCGCCTGATCGAAGAATGCATGCTGGCCGCCAACGTGTGCAGCGCCGACTTCATCGGCCTGGGCAAGCACGCCGGCCTGTTCCGCGTGCACGAGGGGCCCACGCCCGAGAAGGTGGAAATCCTGCGCGCCTACCTCAAGGCGCTGGGCCTGGGGCTGTCGGTCAGCGACGAGCCGCAGCCCGGCGAGTTCCAGCGCGTGGCCGCGGCCACCCAGGACCGCCCCGACGCCCAGCAGATCCACATGATGCTGCTGCGCTCCATGAGCCAGGCCATCTACACCCCCGTCAACAGCGGCCACTTCGGCCTGGCCTACGACGCCTACACGCACTTCACCAGCCCCATCCGGCGCTACCCCGACCTGCTGGTGCACCGCGTCATCAAAGCCATCCTGGAGCGGCGGACCTACAACTTGCCGCAGTTGCCCACGCCTGGCGAGGCGCACGAGAAGCTCAGCCGCCGCTTGCAAAAGAATAGCGCCTCGCGCAGGCAGGACGCCGACAATCGGCCCAAGAAGCTCTCGGCCGAGTTGCAGGCCTGGGAAGCCGCCGGCCTGCACTGCAGCGCCAACGAGCGCCGCGCCGACGAGGCCAGCCGCGACGTCGAGGCCTGGCTCAAGTGCAAGTACATGAAGGAGCACCTGGGCGAGGAATACGGGGGCACCGTCAGCGCCGCCACCACCTTCGGCCTGTTCGTCACGCTCGACGAACTGTACGTCGAGGGGCTGGTGCACATCACCGAACTGGGCGGTGAATACTTCCGCTTCGACGAAGTCCGGCAAGAGCTGCGCGGCGAGCGCACCGGCATCCGCTATGCCATCGGCACGCGGGTGCGCGTGCAGGTCAGCCGCGTCGACCTGGACGCGCGCAAGATCGATTTCCGCTTGGTGCGCGAGGGCGATGAGCTGGTCTCGCGCGCCCTGCGCGACAAGGGCGTGGCCCCCGCCGGCGAGCGCGGCCAGCCGGCCAAGCGCGCCGCACGCCAGGCGCGCGATGCCGGGCGCGGCGACACGCGCGAGCGCGCCTCGCCCATGCAGGCGCTGAAATCCGCCGTCAAGAAAGCGGCGACCAATGCCAAGCGCAGCAGCAAGCCGCGCCGCTAGGCGGCAACCCACCAGGACCATGCGATGAACCAGACCTCTCATCCCCGCGTCGCCGTCGTCACCGGGGCCGGCAGCGGCATCGGCAAGGCCGCCGCGCTGGCCCTGCTGGCCGATGGCTGGCAGGTGGCGCTGGCCGGGCGCCGGGCCGTGCCGCTGCAGCAGGTGGCCGCAGAGAGCGGCGCGGGCGACCGCGTCCTGGCCGTGCCCACCGACGTCGCCGACCCGCAGGCCGTGCAGGCGCTGTTCGACCGCGCCGTGCAGGCCTTCGGCCGCGTCGACCTGCTGTTCAACAACGCCGGCACCGGCGCCCCCCCCGTGCCGCTGGACGAACTGAGCCCCGAACAGTGGCGCGCCGTGGTGGAGGTGAACCTGAACGGGATGTTCTGGTGCCTCCAGTCCGCCTTCCGCATGATGAAGGCGCAGTCGCCGCGCGGTGGGCGCATCATCAACAACGGCTCCATCTCGGCCCACGCGCCGCGCCCGCATTCCATCGCCTACACGGCCACCAAGCACGCCGTCACCGGCCTGACCAAGACGGCATCGCTCGACGGCCGCGCGCACGACATCGCCGTGGGCCAGATCGACATCGGCAACGCCGCCACCGACATGACCGAGCGCATGGCCCGCGGCATCCTCCAGCCCAACGGCCAGATCGCCGCCGAGGCGGTGATGGACGTGGCGCTGGTCGGACAGTCGGTGCTGTACATGGCCAACCTGCCGCTCTCGGCCAACGTGCTGTTCCACACCGTCATGGCCACCAAGATGCCGTTCGTGGGACGGGGGTGAGGCGCGGTGCGATGACCGGAATGCTACTGATTTAATAGCTTATGGCGCAATACGCACGCGGGCTGGAAGCCTGAAATCCTTGAAAACGCCGCGTTCTCGCGCGGCGTTCGCGCTTCAGGACCGAAGCGCCCGCGCCAATGCGCCCGCCGTGAGCGCGCGCCCGTCCGGCCACGCATCGGCCGCCGCGCCGTGGCGGTAGACGGCGCTGCAGGCGGCGTCGAAGGCTGGGGCACCGGCCGCCAGCGCGGCGCCGACCAGGCCGGCCAGCACGTCGCCCGTGCCGGCGGTGGACAGGCGCGCGCCGCCGGTTGGGTTGATGCGCGGCGCCTGGCTCGGCGCGGCGACGACCGAGCCGGAACCTTTCAGCACCACGGTGGCCTGAAAGCGCTCGGCCAGCGCGCGCGCGGCGCGCAGGCGGTCGGTCTGCACGGTGCCGGTGGTGGTACCCAGCAGGCGCGCGGCTTCCAGCGGGTGAGGCGTGAGCACGCTGGCCTGGCCGGCGGCGTGGCGCGCGGCCAGCAGCGGCTGCCAGTCGGGCGTGGCGGCGATGGCGTTCAGCGCGTCGGCGTCCAGCACCAGGCGCGGGGCGCGGCGCAGCACCTCGGGCAGCACGGCGCGCACCGCCTCGCCGCCGCCGCAGCCGCACACGACGGTGAGCGCCGCCAGCGCTGGCGCCAGCGCCGGCCAGGTGCGGAACATCAGTTCGGGCTGGCCGGGGTCGAGCGCCAGCGCGCCGCCGTCCAGCGGGCACACCAGCACGCGGCCGGCGCCGCCGTGCAGCGCGGCGGACGCGGCCAGCAGCGCCGCGCCGGCCATGCCCATGCCGCGCGCGGCCAGGCCCTCGCCGCCGACGATGGCGACGTCGCCGAAGCGCCCCTTGTGGCTGGCGTGCGGACACGCGGCGGGCGCCGGGGCGCCGGTCAGCCACGCCGTGGGCGGCACGCCGGGGTCGCCGATGCCCAGGTCGTCGAACCAGAGCTGGCCGCCCGCGTCGCGCCCCTGGCCGGTGAACAGGCCGGGCTTGAGGGCAAGCAGGGACAGGGTGTGGACGGCCGCGGGCGGAGATTCAAGGTGTTTTTGGCCTCCATCCGACGTGGGTGCTTCGCCAGAAGCTATTGTTTCAGGAGCATCCAGAAGGTGCCAGACGCCGGTGTCCGCGTCCAGCCCGGACGGCAGATCGACGCACAGCAGCGGCGCCGGCCCGCTCCGCAGGCGCGCCAGCCAGTCGGCCATGCGACCCGTGGGCGCGCGAGAGGCGCCGATGCCCAGCAGGGCGTCGATGCACAGGTCCTGCGGGCCCAGCGCTTCGGGCGGCTGGTCGGCGAAATGCACGCCGGCTTCGGCGGCGCGCCGCCACGAGGCGCGCGCGTCCGCCGGGGCGCGGTCGGGCGCGCCGAGCCAGGTGACCACGGGCTCCAGCCCCCAGCGCCGCAGGTGCACCGCCGCCTCCAGCCCGTCGCCGCCGTTGTTGCCCGGCCCGCAGGCGATCCAGAGCCGGCGCGCGTGCGGCGCCAGCGCCAGCGCCAGCCGCGCCGTGGCCAGGCCGGCGCGCTGCATCAGGGCATGGGCGGGCAACCGGGCGGCGGCGGATTGCTCGACGGCGCGCGTGGCGGCGGCGTCGTACAGGACAAGCGGCGGGCCGGGGCGGATGGGGTGGGGCATGGCGGCATTGTGCGGGCACCGGCCCCGTGTTCAGCGCAGGCGCGCTGGCCCCAGGCCGTCGGTGTCGATCTCGGCCGCGCGGCCGGCGATCAGGTCGGCCACCACGCACGCCGATCCGCACGCCAGCGCCCAGCCGCCGTCGCCGTGCCCCAGGTTGAGCCACAGGCCGGGCAGGCCGCTGGCGCCGATCATGGGAAGGCCGTCGGGCAGCGCGGGGCGCGCGCCTTTCCACACCTGCACGCCGCTGGACAGGCGCCCGGCGGCGGGGAACCAGTCGGCCAGCGTCTGGTACAGCGTCTGCAGGGCGTGCGGGTTCGGCGCGTCGGGACGGCCGCCGATCTCGGCCGCGCCGGCCACGCGCACGCGCTGGCCCAGGCGGGTGATGGCGACCCGCAGGCGCTCGTCCACCACGCCGCTGACGGGCGCGTGCAGGGGTTCGGGGATGTGGGCGCTGATGGAATAGCCGTAGACCGGCCGCAGCGGCAGGCGCAGGCCCAGCGGCGCCAGCAGCGCGGCCGAGGGCGCGCCGGCGCACAGCACCACGGCGTCGAAGTGCCGCGGCGCAGGGTCGCCGGCCAGGTGCAGCGTGGCGGGCCGGGCCGGGTCGAGGGCCGCCACCGCGGTGCCGAACATGAAGCGCGCGCCCAGCCCTTCGGCGGCGTCGCGCAGGATGACAGCGAACTGCCGGCAGTTGCCGACCTCGTCCTGCGGCAGGTGGAGGGCGCCGGCCAGGGGGGTGTGCGGGTTCAGCGCGGGCTCGATGCGGCGCGCCTCGTCGGCCTCGATCTCGCGGCAGGCCACGCCCAGCTCGCGCAGCGCGGCCACGCCCGGTTGCGCGAGCTGGCGCTCGCGCTCGCCGCGCAGCAGTACCAGGACGCCGCTGCTGCGGTCGAAGTCGTAGGCCATGCGGCCGGCCACCTCGTGCAGGCGCTGGCGGCTGTAGGCGGCCAGGCGCTGCAGGCGCGCGCGGTGGACGGCGTGGGCGGCGGCATCGCGGCCGCGCAGCCAGCGGCGCACCCAGGCCAGGTCGGCGGCGGTCAGCGGGCGCGCCACCCGCACCGGCGCCTGCCCGGCCAGCAGGCGGGCGAGCGTCCGAAGCGGTCCGTGCGGGCTGGCCCAGGGCACGATGCCGCCGACGCCCAGCAGGCCGGCGGTGGCGAAGCTGGCGCCCTCGGCCACGCTGGCGTGGCGTTCGAACACGGTCACCTGATGCCCATCGGCGGCCAGTTCGTAGGCCGTGGTCACGCCGATGATGCCGGCGCCGAGGATGGCGATGTTCATGCGAGTTTCAAGAGGAAAATACGGAAAAAGACCGCATGAATATTGCGCGGACAGCTATCAATTGGATAGTTAATAAGGATGGTCGCGCGGTGGACGGGCGGCGCAGGGGCTGGGGCGGCCATGGCGCCGCGCTATAATTCGACGGTTCTGCTGCTGGCCGTTTTCTCAAGCGGGCCTGGCGCAGCAGGACAAATCCCAAACCAGCCCTGACGAGGTGTCGCCCGCCAGCGCCGTTTTTCATGGACGGCTGCTCAGGCGATGAGCGGGCTGGATTTTAGACCCAACCTTGCAAAGGTAATCCCATGTCCGTGACCATGCGTGAAATGCTGGAAGCCGGTGTCCATTTCGGCCACCAGACGCGCTTCTGGAACCCCAAGATGGCCCCCTACATCTTCGGCCATCGCAACAAGATCCACATCATCAACCTGGAAAAGTCGCTGCCGATGTTCCAGGACGCGCAGAAGTACGCGCGCCAGCTCGCCGCCAACCGCGGCACCGTCCTGTTCGTGGCCACCAAGCGCCAGGCGCGCGAGATCGTGGCCCAGGAAGCCCAGCGCGCCGGCATGCCCTTCGTCGAGCAGCGCTGGCTGGGCGGTATGCTGACCAACTTCAAGACCGTCAAGACCTCGATCAAGCGCCTGAAGGACATGAAGGCCCAGCAGGAGATCGGCCTGGACGCGATGAGCAAGAAGGAGCAGCTCATGTTCACCCGCGAGATCGCCAAGCTCGAGCGCGACATCGGCGGCATCCAGGACATGAACGCGCTGCCCGACGCCATCTTCGTGATCGACGTGGGCTACCACAAGATCGCCGTGGCCGAGGCGCGGAAGCTCGGCATCCCGCTGATCGGCGTGGTGGACTCCAACCACAACCCCGACGGCATCGACCACGTGATCCCCGGCAACGATGACTCGGCCAAGGCCGTCACGCTGTACGCGCGCGGCCTCGCCGACGCGGTGCTGGAAGGCAAGGCCAACGCCGTCAACGACGTCGTCAAGGCCGTGGCCGCCGAGGGCGGGGACGAGTTCGTCGAGGTCGAGGGCGAGAACGCCGCCTGACGCGGCGCCCGCGGCTTTCCAGGCAAAGGGGCGTCAGCGCCCCTTTTTTCAATTTTTCCCGGCGGGCTGGCACCAGGCCCGGCCTTGAACATCAGACACACGGAGTAACCAAGATATGGCAGCAATCACCGCAAGCATGGTCGCCGAACTGCGCGCCAAGACCGACGCCCCCATGATGGAGTGCAAGAAAGCCCTGACCGAGGCCGAAGGCGACATGGCCAAGGCCGAGGAGCTGCTGCGCGTCAAGCTGGGCACCAAGGCCGGCAAGGCCGCCAGCCGCGTGACGGCCGAGGGCGTGGTGGTCGCGCACATCGCCGGCGACACCGGCGCGATGATCGAGGTCAACTGCGAGACCGACTTCGTCACCAAGAACGACAGCTTCCTGGCGCTGGCCCAGGCCGCCGCCCGGCTGGTGGCCGAGCACGGCCCGGCCGACATCGACGCGCTGGGCAAGCTGCCTCACAGCCAGGACAGCTTCGGCCCGACGCTGGAGGACGTGCGCGTGGGCCTGATCGGCAAGATCGGCGAGAACATGAGCTTCCGCCGCTTCGTGCGCAAGGCCGGCGGCGGCAAGCTGGCCGGCTACCTGCACGGCACCCGCATCGGCGTGCTGGTCGAGTTCGACGGCGACGAGATAGCCGCCAAGGACGTGGCCATGCACGTCGCCGCCATGAAGCCGGTGGCGCTGACCAGCGCTGACGTGCCGGCCGAGCTGATCGAGAAAGAACGCAGCGTTGCCACCGCCAAGGCCGCCGAGTCCGGCAAGCCGGCCGACATCGCCGCCAAGATGATCGAAGGCTCGGTGCAGAAGTACCTCAAGGAAGTGTCGCTGTTCAACCAGTCCTTCGTGAAGAACGACAAGCAGACCGTCGAGCAGATGCTGAAGGAAAAAGGCACCAAGGTGCTGGGCTTCACCCTGTACGTGGTGGGCGAGGGCATCGAGAAGAAGACCGACGACTTCGCCGCGGAGGTGGCCGCCCAGGTGGCCGCCGCGCAAGGCAAGGCCTGAGGCCTTGGCCACCGGGGCGCGTCGCGCGTGCGGCGCGCCCCTTCTTTTTTCGTGGCGGCGCCAGCCGCTAAACTCATCAAGTTTGCTCCACCCCTGCCTATGACGAAGCCCAAGCCCGCCCACAAACGCATCCTGCTCAAGCTCTCGGGCGAAGCCCTGATGGGCGACGACGCCTTCGGCATCAACAGGGCGACGATCGAGCGCATCGTGGGCGAGATCGCCGAGATCACCCGCATGGGCGTGCAGGTGGCGGTGGTGATCGGCGGCGGCAACATCTTCCGCGGCGTGGCCGGCGGCTCGGCCGGCATGGACCGCGCCACCGCCGACTACATGGGCATGCTGGCGACGGTGATGAACGCGCTGGCGCTGGCCGACGCCATGAACCACCAGGGTCTGACCGCGCGCGTGATGTCGGCCATCGCCATCGACCAGGTGGTCGAGCCCTACGTGCGCCCGAAGGCGCTGCAGTACCTGGAGGAGGGCAAGGTGGTGGTGTTCGCCGCCGGCACCGGCAACCCCTTCTTCACCACCGACACCGCGGCGGCGCTGCGCGGCGCCGAGATCGGCGCCGAGCTGGTGCTGAAGGCCACCAAGGTCGATGGCGTCTACACCGCCGACCCCAACAAGGACCCGTCGGCCACGCGCTACGCCGCGCTCAGCTTCGACGAGGCCATGAGCCGCAACCTGGGCATCATGGACGCCACCGCCTTCGCGCTGTGCCGCGACCAGAAGCTGCCGATCCGGGTGTTCTCGATCTTCAAGCCCGGCGCCCTCAAGAACGTGGTGCTCGGTGCCGACGAGGGCACGCTGGTGCACGCCTGACCCCGCATGAGCCGTGAACGTGGAGCTTTGACATGACGATCGCCGACATCAAGACCAACGCCCAGGGCAAGATGGACCAGTCCATCGCCGCCTTCAAGCACAACCTGACCAAGATCCGCACCGGCCGCGCCAACCCCGCGCTGCTGGACACCATCCACGTCGAGTACTACGGCAACCACGTGCCGCTGTCGCAGGTGGCCAACGTGTCGCTGCTGGACGCGCGCACCATCAGCGTGCAGCCCTGGGAAAAGGGCATGGGCGCCAAGATCGAGAAGGCCATCCGCGAGAGCGACCTGGGCCTGAATCCGGCCAACATGGGCGATCTGATCCGCGTGCCGATGCCGCCCATGAGCGAGGAGCGTCGCCGCGAGATGACCAAGATCGTGCGCGCCGAGGGCGAGCAGGCCAAGATCGCCATCCGCAACCAGCGCCGCGACGCCAACGACGCGATCAAGAAGCTGGTCAAGGACAAGGAAGCCACCGAGGACGAGCAGAAGCGCTCGGAGGCCGAGATTCAGAAGGCCACCGACAAGCACATCGCCGAGATCGACACGCTGGTGGCGTCCAAGGAAAAGGACATCCTGGAAGTCTGAGGCCGCGCCGCCTCCGGACTCTCACGCGCCGCATGGCGAAAGCTGCTTCCGCCGCACCTGCGGTCCCCCGCCACGTCGCCATCGTCATGGACGGCAATGGCCGCTGGGCCAAGCGCCGCCTGCTGCCGCGCATCGCCGGCCACCGCCAGGGGGTCGAGTCGCTGCGGCGCTGCATCCGCGCCTGCGCCCAGCGCGGCGTGCGGGCGCTCACGGTGTTCGCCTTCTCGTCGGAGAACTGGAACCGCCCCGAGGACGAGGTCAGCGGCCTGATGGACCTGCTGGCCAAGGCGCTGGCGCGCGAGGTGGCCGAGCTGCAGCGCGGCGGCATCCGGCTGCTGTTCATCGGCGAGCGGCGGGGGCTCCCCGCGCGGCTGCGCCAGGGCCTGGCCGAGGCCGAGGCGGCCACGGCGCAGGGCGCCGGCATGGTGCTGAACGTGTGCTTCAACTACGGCGGCCGCTGGGACATCGCCCAGGCCGCCGCGCGCGTGGCGGCCAGCGGCGAGCCGGTGACCGAAATCGCGCTGGACCGCGCCATGGCGCTGTCGCACGTGCCCGACCCCGACCTGCTGATCCGCACCGGCGGCGAGCAGCGCATCAGCAACTTCCTGCTGTGGCAGTGCGCGTACAGCGAGCTGTTCTTCAGCGACCGGCTCTGGCCCGACTTCGACGAGGCGGCGCTGGATGAGGCGCTGGCCGCCTTCGTCGCGCGCGAGCGGCGCTTCGGCAAGACCTCCGAGCAGGTCGCCCGGCCATCGGCCTGAAGGAATTCCCCATGCTGCGTCAACGCGTCATCACCGCCGTCGTGCTGCTGGCGATCCTGCTGCCGGCGCTGTTCGCCGGCACGCCCGCGCCGTTCATCGCCCTCACGCTGGTGCTGATCGGCGCCGCCGCCTGGGAATGGGCGCGGCTGGTGGGCGTGGCCGGCGCCGGCGCGCAGGCCACCGGCCTGCTGTGCGCGGGCATCTGCGCCGCGCTGTGGTGGGGCGGCGCGGTCGAGCGCCCGTTGCCGCTCCTGTGGACGGCGGCAGCCCTGGCCTGGGTGCTGGGGGGGGGCTGGCTGATCGGGCGCGGCGTGGCCGGCTGGCCGCGCGTGCCGCGCTGGCTGCGCTGGGCCGGCGGCGTGGCGGCGCTGTGCGCGGCCTGGCTGGCGATGGCGCAGGCGCGGCGCATCGGCGTCAACTTCTTGCTGTCGGTACTGGTGCTGGTGTGGGCGGCGGACGTGTTCGCGTATTTCTCCGGCCGCGCCCTGGGCGGCAGGCTGACGGGCGGGCGCAAGCTGGCGCCGGCCATCAGCCCCGGCAAGAGCTGGGAAGGCGTGTGGGGCGGCATGCTGGGCGTGCTGGGGGTGGCGGCGCTGTGGGTGTGGCTGGACGGCGCCCACGCCACCGGCTCGGCCAGCCTGTACACGCGGCTGCACCAGGGCGGGTGGTGGCTGCTGGTGTTGGGCGCCGTGTTCCTGTCGGCCATGAGCGTGGTCGGCGACCTGGCCGAGTCGCTGGTCAAGCGCAGCGCCGGCGTCAAGGACTCCAGCCGCCTGCTGCCGGGCCACGGCGGCGTGCTCGACCGCATCGACGCCCTGCTGCCCGCGCTGCCGCTAGCGATGATGCTGGTGTCGCTGACGCCGGGGGCGGGCGCATGACGCGGCAGCGCCTGGCGGTGCTGGGCTGCACCGGCTCGATCGGCACCAGCACGCTGGACGTGGTGGCGCGCCACCCTGACCGCTTCGAGGTGGTGGCGCTGGCGGCGGCGACGCAGGTTGACGTGATGCTGGCGCAGTGCGAGCGCTTCCGCCCCCGCGTGGCCGTGATGGCCAGCGCGCCCCATGCCCGCGAACTGGCCGAGAAAATCAAAAAGAAAGGGCTTGAAGTCCGCGTGGATACTTCGTCATCAGCTATTGAAAACATAGCATCCGACACGCAGGTGGACACCGTCATGGCCGCCATCGTCGGCGCCGCCGGGCTGGCGCCGTGCCTGGCGGCGGCGCGCGCGGGCAAGCGCCTGCTGCTGGCCAACAAGGAGGCGCTGGTGGTCGGCGGCGAGGTGTTCCTGCGCGCCGTGCGCGAGGGCGGCGCCACGCTGCTGCCCATCGACAGCGAGCACTCGGCCATCTTCCAGTCGCTGCCCGACGACCCCGCCACCTGGGCGGCGCGCATCGACAAGATCATCCTCACCGCCTCGGGCGGCCCGTTCCGCACCCGCGCGCCGGCCAGCCTGCGCGCCGTCACGCCCGAGGAAGCCTGCGCCCACCCCAACTGGGTGATGGGGCGCAAGATCTCGGTCGATTCAGCCACCATGATGAACAAGGCGCTGGAGGTGATCGAGGCGCGCTACCTGTTCGACGTGGGGCCCGACCAGCTCGACGTGGTGATCCACCCGCAGAGCGTGATCCATTCGATGGTGCAGTACCGCGACACCTCGGTGGTGGCGCAGCTCGGCACGCCCGACATGCGCGTGCCCATCGCCTACGGGCTGGGCTGGCCCGAGCGCATCGATTCCGGCGCGGCGGCGCTGGACTTCCGAGCGCTGCAGGACCTGAGCTTCGAGCCCATCGACGGCGACGGCCACCGCGAGCGCTACCCTGGCCTGGCCCTGGCCTGGGAGGCGCTGCGCGCCGAGCCCGGCACCTGCGCGGTGCTGAACGCCGCCAACGAGATCGCCGTCGCTGCCTTCCTGGACCGGCGCATCCGCTTCGACCAGATCCACCGCGTCAACCGCGCCACGCTCGACGCCGTGCAGCCTGGCCGTCCCGACGGGCTGGAGGCGCTGCTCGCGCTGGACGCGCGCTCGCGCGCCGCGGCCGAGCAGGCCGTGCGGCGCTGCCCGGCGTGAAGCCGCCGCGGGGCAGCGCCGGCCGGCCCGAACTGGGACAATCCGCACCATGCTCACCACCCTGATCGCCTTCATCGTCGCCCTGGGCGTGCTGATCGCCGTGCACGAGTGGGGCCACTACCGCATGGCCGTGGCGCGCGGCGTGAAGGTACTGCGCTTCTCGGTCGGCTTCGGCCCCACCCTGGCACGCTGGAAGCCCCGGCGCCAGCGGCCCGGCCAGGACACCGAATTCGTCATCGGTGCCATCCCCCTCGGCGGCTACGTCCGGATGCTGGACGAGCGCGAAGCCACCGTGCCGCCCGAGCAGCGCCACCTGGCCTTCAACACCCAGCCGCTGAAGTCGCGCGCCCTCATCGTCGCCGCCGGGCCGGTGGCCAACCTGGTGCTGGCGGCGCTGCTGTACGCGGCGGTCAACTGGATCGGCGTGGACGAGCCGCGCGCCGTGCTGGCGCCGCCCCTGGCCGGCTCGCTGGCCGAGAAGGCGGGCCTGCACGGCGGCGAATTCGTGCGGCGCGGCGCGCTGGCGGGCGACGAGCTGGAACCGCTGGCCTCGTTCGAGAGCCTGCGCTGGCTGCTGACGCGCGGCGCCCTCGACGCGCACGACGTGGTGCTGGAGGTGGCCAGCGCGCCCGAGGGCGGGCGCAGCCGCGAGCTGACGCTGCCGCTGTCGTCGCTGCGCGCGCGCGACCCGGACGCGCGGCTGTTCCGCGAGGTCGGCATCGTCTCGCCGCTGAGCCGCCCCGTGATCGGCGAGGTGATGCCCGATGGCGCCGCCGGGCGCGCCGGCCTGCGCGAGGGCGACGTGGTGCGGCGCGTCGGCGGCGTGGCCGTCCACGACGGCCAGCAGCTGCGCGAGCTGATCCGCGCCTCGGCCGCGGACGGCCCGCCGCCGCTGGCCGCCTGGCAGGTGGAGCGGGGCGGCCGCGTGCTGGACGTGGACGTGCAGCCCGACGCGCGCGAGGAGGACGGCCAGCGCATCGGCCGCATCGGCGCCTTCGTCGGCGCCGCGCCCGACCTGGTGACCGTGCGCCTGGGCCCGCTGGACGGGCTGTGGGCGGGCGCCGTGCGCGTGTGGGAGGTCTCCGCGCTGTCGCTGCGCCTGCTGGGCCGCATGCTGGTGGGCGAGCTGTCGCTGAAGAACCTGAGCGGGCCCATCGCCATCGCCGATTACGCGGGTAAATCGGCCAGCCTGGGGCTCACCTACTACCTGGGGTTTCTGGCCTTCATCAGCGTCAGCCTGGGCGTGCTCAACCTGCTGCCGGTGCCGGTTCTCGACGGGGGGCACCTGATGTATTATCTTTGGGAGGCGGTGACGGGCAAGCCTGTCACCGGCGTCTGGCTGGAGCGCCTGCAGTATGTCGGCATGTGCCTTCTTCTGACCATGATGGCGATCGCGATGTACAACGACGTCGCCCATCGGCTGGGCTGATCGAATCGACCCTTTCTCGCGGCCCCGGCAGGCCGCAGCCTTCACAGCATCCATGAAATCCATCGCACATCGATTCCGCCTGCGGACCCTGGCTTCGGTCGTCTCCCTGGCCCTGGCGGCGCAAATGGCGTGGGCGGTCGATCCGTTCACCGTGCGCGACATCCGCGTCGAGGGCCTGCAGCGGGTCGAGGCCGGCACGGTGTTCGCTCCGCTTCCCGTGCGCGTGGGCGAGACCTACAACGACGACAAGGGCGCCGCCGCGATCCGCGCGCTGTTCGGCCTGGGGCTGTTCACCGACGTGCGGCTGGAGGTCAGCGGCGAGGTCCTGGTGGTGATCGTGCAGGAGCGGCCGACCATCGCGGCGGTCGAATTCGCCGGCAACAAGGAGTTCACCAACGAGATCCTGCAGGGCGCGCTGCGCGACGCCGGCCTGGCCGCCGGCCGGCCCTACGACCGGGCGCTGGCCGACCGTGCCGAGCAGGAACTCAAGCGGCAGTACATCAACCGCAGCCTGTACGGCGCCGAGGTGGTGACGACGGTGACCCCGACCGAGCGCAACCAGGTGCGGCTGACCTTCAACCTCACCGAAGGGCGGCCGGCGCGCATCAAGGGCATCGACATCATTGGCAACCAGGCGTTCTCTGACGGGCGCCTGAAGGACCTGTTCGACCTCGACGCCGGCGGCTGGCTGTCCTGGTACACCAAGAGCGACCAGTATTCGCGCGCCAAGCTCAACGCCGACCTGGAGGCGCTGCGCTCGTTCTACCTGGCGCGCGGCTACCTCGACTTCAAGATCGACTCGACCCAGGTGGCCATGTCGCCCGACAAGGAGTCGATCACTGTCACCATCAACGTCACCGAGGGCGACCGCTTCGTCGTCTCCGGCGTGTCGCTGGACGGCAGGTTCCTGGACAAGGAGGATGAGTTCAAGTCGCTCATCACCATCAAGCCGGGCGAGGCCTACAACGCCGATCAGGTGGCCGAGACGACCAAGGCCTTCACCGACCACTTCGGCAACTACGGCTACGCCTTCGCGACCGTGGAGGCCGTGCCCGACATCGACCGCGCCAACAACCGCGTCGCCGTCGTGCTGCGCGCCGACCCCTCGCGCCGCGCCTACGTGCGCCGCATCAACATCCAGGGCAACACGCGCACCCGCGACGAGGTGATCCGGCGCGAATTCCGCCAGTACGAATCGTCCTGGTACGACGCCGAGAAGATCCGCCTGTCGCGCGACCGCGTGGACCGGCTGGGCTACTTCACCGAGCTGTCCGTCACCACGTCCGAGGTGTCCGGCGCGCCCGACCAGGTGGACCTAGACGTCGAGGTCAAGGAAAAGCCCACCGGCAACATCTCGCTGGGCGCGGGCTATTCGTCGGCCGAGAAGCTGTCCTTCACCTTCGGCCTGGCGCAGGAGAACGTGTTCGGCTCCGGCAACCGGCTCGACCTGCAGCTCAACACCGGCAAGTTCAACCGCACCCTGGTGGTCAGCGCGACCGATCCGTACTTCACCACCAATGGCGTCTCGCGCACCGTCGATGTCTACTACAAGACGCAGAAGCCGTACCAGGACCAGGGCGGCAACTACACCCTGATCACCATGGGCGCGGGCCTGAAGTTCGGCGTGCCCGTGACCGAGCTCGACACCGTCTACCTGGGCATGAACGCCGAGCGCACGCGCATCAAGCCCGGCACCAACATCCCGGCCGCGTACCTGGCCTACGCCAACCAGTTCGGCTACTCCAGCACGGCGTTCCCGTTCACCCTGGGCTGGTCGCGCGATTCGCGCGACAGTGCGCTGGCGCCCAATTCGGGCCGCTACCAGCGCCTGATGGGCGAGCTGGGGCTGTTCGGCGATGCGCGCTACGTCAAGGCCAACTACCAGTACCAGCAGTACGTGCCGCTGTCCAAGCAGTACACGCTGGCCTTCAACGGCGAGCTGGGCTGGGGCAAGGGCCTGGGCGGGGATCCGTTCCCGGTGTTCAAGAACTTCTACTCCGGCGGCCTGGGGTCGGTGCGCGGCTACGAGCAGTCCACCCTCGGCCCGCGCGACGTGACTGGCGCCTTCATTGGCGGCACGCGCAAGTTCACGCTGAACACCGAGTTCATCATGCCCTTCCCCGGCGCCGGCAACGACCGCACGCTGCGGCTGTTCGGCTTCGTCGACGTGGGCGCGCTCTACGGCGAGGGCGAGAAGATCGGCAGCGAGGGGCTGCGCTACTCCACCGGCATCGGCTTCAGTTGGATCTCGCCCCTGGGCCCGCTGCGCTTCGCCTTCGCCGTGCCGTTGCGCAAGAGGGCCGGCGATAGAATCCAACGTTTCCAATTCCAGATCGGAACCTCGTTTTGAAGCAGTACATCGTTCGTCATCTGGCCGTCGTGGCGCTGTCCGGCGCGGCCCTGTGGGCACCTGCGGCCCAGGCTCAGGACGGCGCGCGCATCGGGTTCGTCAACACCGATCGCATGCTGCGCGAGGCGACGCCCGCCAAGGCGGCGCAGACCAAGCTGGAGCAGGAATTCTCCCGCCGCGAGAAGGAGATCGACGACGCCGGCTTGGCGCTCAAGACCGCGTCCGAGCGCTTCGAGCGCGAGGCGCCCACCCTGAGCGAGAGCCAGCGCCAGACGCGCCAGCGCCAACTGGTGGACCAGGACCGCGAATTCCAGCGCAAGCGCCGCGAGTTCCAGGAAGACCTGAACGCCCGCAAGCAGGAAGAGCTGCAGCAGGTGCTCGACCGCGCCAACCGCGTGGTGCGCCAGGTGGCCGATGCCGAGAAGTACGACGTGATCCTGCAGGAAGCCGTCTACGTGAACCCCCGGCTCGACATCACCGACAAGGTGATCAAGGCGCTCAACAACGGCGCCAAGTGACCGTGGCCGCGCCGGCCGCGCCCTGGCTCCCCGTCCTTCTGGAGCGCCTTCCATGACGCTGCGAACCGGTGCCATCGTCCAGGCCCTCGGCGGCGAACTGTTCGGTGACGCGGACCGCATCGTCACCCGCCTGGCGCCTCTGGAGCATGCCCGGGCCGGCGAGTTGAGCTTTCTGGTCAACCCCCGCCTGACGCACCTGCTGGCCGAGTCCCAGGCCGGTTGCGTCATCGTTGGTCCTGAGCTGGCCGAGGTCGCGCGCGGCCGCGGCGACTGCATCGTCGCGCCCAACCCGCATTTGTACTTCGCGCAGGTGACGCAACTGTGGCGGCGCGTGCACGGCGGCGGCCCGCGCCCAGGCATCCACCGCAGCGCGGTGGTGGAGGAGGGCGCCTTCGTCGATCCGAGCGCCAGCGTGGGCGCGCTCAGTTTCGTGGGCCGGGGCGCGCGCATCGGCGCGGGCACGGTGCTGAAGGAGCGCGTGACCGTCGGCGAGGACTGCATCATCGGCGCGCGCTGCCTGGTCCAGAGCGGGGCGGTGATCGGCGGCGACGGCTTCGGCTTCGCACCCGACGAGGGCCGCTGGGCCAAGATCGAGCAGCTCGGCGCGGTGCGCATCGGCGACGACGTGGAGATCGGCGCCAACACCTGCATCGACCGCGGCGCGCTCGACGACACCGTGATCGAGGACGGCGTCAAGCTCGACAACCTGATCCAGATCGGCCACAACTGCCACATCGGCAGGCACACCGCCATGGCCGGCTGCGTGGGCGTGGCCGGCAGCGCGCGCATCGGCGCGCACTGCACGGTGGGCGGCGCCGGCATGATCCTGGGCCACCTGAGCATCGCCGACCACGTGCACATCTCCTCGGCCTCCATCGTCACGCGCTCGATCCTGAAGCCGGGGCATTACACCGGCTTCTTTCCCATCGACGAGAACGGCGCCTGGGAGAAGAACGCCGCCACGCTCAAGCACATCCACACCCTGCGTGATCGCCTCAAGCGCCTGGAGCGGCTGCTGCCCGATAAAACAGAATAAAATAGGCCACTAGCCGGCGCCAAATATGCGCCATAAGCTATCAAAAATGAAGCAACCGTCATGATGGACATCCACCGCATCCTCGACAAGCTGCCGCATCGCTACCCCTTCCTGCTGGTGGACCGCGTGCTGGACGTGGACGTGGCGGGCAAGCGGCTGCGCGCGCTGAAGAACGTCACCGCCAACGAGCCCTTCTTCGTCGGCCACTTTCCCAAGCGGCCGGTGATGCCCGGCGTGCTGATGCTGGAAGCGCTGGCGCAGGCCTCGGCGCTGCTGTCGTTCGAGACCGAGGGCATCTCGCTCGACGACAGCCAAGTGTTCTACTTCGTCGGCATCGACGGCGCGCGCTTCAAGCGGCCGGTGGAGCCGGGCGACCAGCTCATCCTGCACACCGCCATGGATCGCGCGCGCGCCGGCATCTACAAGTTCAACGTCAAGGCCACGGTGGACGACGAGGTGGCGTGCGAGGCGGTGCTGATGTGCACCCGCCGCCAGGTGTCGTAGAAGGAGCGGGCGTGAGCCGCATCCACGCCACGGCGCTGGTCGATCCCGCGGCCGAACTCGACTCCACCGTCAGCGTCGGTCCCTACGCCATCGTCGGGCCCTTCGTGCGCATTGGCGCGCACACCACGGTGGGGCCGCACTGCGTCATCGAGGGCCACACCACCATCGGCCGCGACAACCGCATTTTCCAGTTCGCCAGCATCGGCGCGCCGCCGCAGGACAAGAAGTACGCCGGCGAGCCCACGCGCCTCGTGATCGGCGACGGCAACACGATCCGCGAGTTCGTCACCATCAACACCGGCACGGCGCAGGACGCCGGCGTGACGCGCCTGGGCGACGACAACTGGATCATGGCCTACGTGCACGTCGCGCACGACTGCCAACTGGGCAGCCACATCATCCTGGCCAACGCCGTGCAACTGGCCGGCCATGTGCACCTGGGCGACTGGGTGTTCCTGGGCGGGCTGACGGGCGTGCACCAGTTCGTGCGCGTCGGCCCGCACGCCATGACGGCCTTCCAGGCCCGGCTGGCGCAGGATCTGCCGCCTTTCGTCACCGCCGCCGGCAACCCGGCCGAGGCGCAGAGCATCAATGCCGAGGGCCTGCGCCGACGCGGCTACGCGCTCGAGCGCATCGCCATGGTCAAGCGGATGCACCGGCTGCTCTACCGCAAGGGCCTCACCCTGGAGGCCGCGCGCCAGCAGATCGAGGCGCTGCGCGGCGAAGTCGCCGAGGCGGACGAGGACATCGCGCTGATGCAGGATTTCCTGGCCCGCGCGCAGCGCGGCATCGTGCGGTAGCCGTCCTCGATGAAAGCCCCGCGCTTCGGACTGGTCGCCGGCGAAGCCTCCGGTGACCTGCTGGCCGGCCTGCTGCTCGACGGCCTGCGCGCGCGCTGGCCCGGCCTGGCGGCGGCCGGCATCGGCGGCGCGCAGATGGCCGCCCGCGGCTTCGACGCCTGGTGGCCGGTCGAGAAGCTCTCCGTGCGCGGCTACCTGGAGGTGCTGCCGCGCTTGCCCGAGTTGCTGCGCATCCGGCGCCAGGTGGCCGAGCGGCTGCTGGCCGAGCGGCCCGAGCTGTTCATCGGCGTCGATGCGCCGGACTTCAACTTCGGCCTCGAAGCGCGGCTGAAAGACGCGGGCATCAAGACGCTGCACTTCGTCAGCCCCTCGTTCTGGGCCTGGCGGCCCGAGAAGCTGCTCAGGCTGAAGGCGGCGGCCGACCACGTGCTGTGCCTGTTCCCGTTCGAGCCCGGGCTGCTGGCCGAGCACGGCATCGACGCCACCTACGTCGGCCATCCGCTGGCCAGCGTCATCCCGATGCGGCCGGACCGCGCGGCGGCGCGGCGGCTGCTGGGACTGCCCGAGGACGGCACCGTCATCGCCCTGCTGCCCGGCAGCCGGGCGGCCGAGGTCGAGCGCCTCGTTTCAAGGTTTTTCTCGGCTGCAGCCCACGTGGCTTCTGCGCAGCCAGCTACGCAATTCATAGTGCCGGCGGTGCCGCACCTGCAGTCCCGGATCGAGGCCGCGGCGCGCGCCAGCGGCCTGGGCGAGCGCCTGAAGGTGGTGGCGGGCCAGTCGCACGCCGCGCTGGCCGCCTGCGACGCGACCCTGATCGCCAGCGGCACGGCCACGCTGGAGGCGGCGCTGTTCAAGCGTCCGATGGTCATCGCCTACGCCATGCCGGGCCTCAGCTACCGCCTGATGCGCCGCCGCCGCCAGTTGCCCTGGATCGGCCTGCCCAACGTGCTGTGCGCACCGCGCGCGTGGCTGCACCGCCCGGCGGGCGTGACGGCGCACCAGCACGCCGACGCGCCCGACGCGCCCTTCGTCGTGCCCGAGCTGGTGCAGGACGCCGCCACGCCCGAGGCGCTGGCGCGCGCGCTGCTGGACTGGCTGGACGCGCCTGAGAGAATCGCGGCCGTGCAGCAGCGCTTCACCGCGCTGCACGATGAACTGCAACGCGACACCGCCCGACTGGCCACCGATGCGATCGACACGCTTCTTGCGCGCTGAACAGGCGCCGCTGGACTGGGACGCGCCCGGCCTCGTCGCCGGCGTGGACGAGGCCGGGCGCGGCCCGCTGGCCGGGCCGGTGGTGGCCGCCGCCGTCATCCTCGACCCGCGCCGGCCCATCGCCGGCCTGGCCGACTCCAAGAAGCTTGGCGCCGCGCGGCGCGAGCGGCTGTTCGACGAGATTCGCGCCAAGGCCCTGTGCTGCGCCATCGCCCACGCCACGGTGGCCGAGATCGACGCGCTGAACATCCTGCAAGCCACCCTGCTGGCCATGCAGCGCGCCGTGACGGGCCTGCGCCTGCTGCCGGCCAAGGTGCTGGTGGACGGCAACCGCCTGCCGCGCCTGGCCATGCGTGCCGAGGCCGTGGTGGGTGGCGACGCGCTGGTGCCGTCCATCTCGGCTGCTTCCATCCTGGCCAAGGTGCACCGCGACCGCTGGTGCGCCGAGATCGATGCCCAGTGGCCGCAGTACGGATTTGCCGCGCACAAGGGCTACGGCACCGCGGTGCACTTGGCGGCGCTGCGCGCGCACGGCGCGTGCGAGCACCACCGGCGCAGCTTCGCGCCCGTGGCGCGCGTGCTGCCGGCGGTGGTGGAGGCGGCGTCGTGACCGAGCGCGAGCCGGTGTGCATCAGCTCCCGCGACAACCCGCTGGTGAAGGATTTGAAGCGCCTGGCGCAGGACAGCGGCGCCTACCGCCGCCAGGGCCGCGTGTGGGTCGAGGGCGACCACCTGTGCCGTGCGGCGCTGGCGCGCGGGCTGCGGCCGGCGCTGGGAGTGTTTTCAGAGTATTTTTGGCCTCTGGCCAGTGCCGATATTGCGCATGCAGCTATTAAAAATATAGTATTGGACGATGTGCTGATGGCCACCGTGAGCGGCCTGGAGTCGCCAGCGCCGATGGCCTTCGTGATCGACCAGGCCCAGGCGCTAACCCTCCAGGCGGATGCCGCCACCGTGGTGCTCGACCGCGTGCAGGACGCCGGCAACGTTGGCTCCATCCTGCGCAGCGCGGGGGCCTTCGGCTTCGCGCAGGTGGCCGCGCTCAAGGGCACGGCCGGGCTGTGGTCGCCCAAGGTGCTGCGCGCCGGCATGGGCGCGCATTTCGGGCTGCGGCTGGTGGAAGGGCTGTCGCCCGACGATCTGCGGGCGCTGACCGTGCCGCTGTTGGTGACCAGCTCGCACCAGGGCGAACTGCTGCACCGTGCCCACCTGCCCTGGCCCTGCGCCTGGGTGCTGGGGCACGAGGGGCAGGGCGTCGATGCCGCGCTGGCCGCTCGCGCCGCGCAGGCGCTGCGCATCGCCCAGCCGGGCGGGGAAGAGTCGCTGAACGTCGCCGCCGCCGCCGCCATCTGCCTGCACGCCAGCGCCGTGGGGGCGTCCAGCGCCTGAACACGCGCTGGCGCCGCGGCCCAGGGGGTGCACGGCGTCAGGGACAGCTGCTATGCTGTGCCGGCCACAGCGTCCATCGAGGAGGAGATCACCATGACCACGACTGCCTTGTCCCGCCGCCACTGTCTGCAAGCCGCGTCCGCCCTGGGGCTGGGCGCCTGCCTCGGCCCCGTCGCGGCGCAGGCGGCTTGGCCCGCCAAACCCTTGCGCCTGGTGGTGCCGTTCGCGCCGGGCGGCAGTTCCGAGATCGTGGCGCGCGCCGTCGCCGCCGAGATGTCCAAGGGCCTGGGGCAGAACGTGTTCGTCGACAACAAGCCCGGCGCCGCCGGCAACATCGCCATGCAGGAAGTGGCGGGCAGCACCGACGGGCACACCCTGATCCTCGGCCACATCGGCACGCTGGCCGTCAACCCGTACATCTTTCCCAAGCTGCCCTACGACGTCGGCCGAGACTTCGCGCCCGTCACGCTGCTGGCCAAGGTGCCCAGCCTGTACGTCGTGCATCCCGACCTGCCGGTGAAGAACGTGAAGGAACTGGTCGCTTACGCCAAGTCCCGCCCCGGCCAGCTCAACTACGGCTCGGCCGGCAACGGCAGCGCCGGGCACCTGGCAGTCGAGTACCTGAAGATGGTCGGGCAGATTTTCATGCTGCACGTGCCCTACCGCGGCACCGGCCCCATGCTGACCGACCTGATGGCCGGGCGCTTGCAGGCGGCCTCGGTCGGCGCGCCGGCGCTGCTGTCGTTCATCAAGGCCGGCAAGCTGCGCTGCATCGCCACCGGCACCGCCGAGCGCCTGCCGCAGTTGCCCGACGTGCCCACCGTGGCCGAACAGGGCTTTCCGGGCTTCGAGATGACGCAGTGGTACGGCCTGCTGGCTCCTCGTACCTGGCCGCTGGGCCACCTGTCCCAACTGGAGGCCGAGGCCGTCAAGTCCACGCGCGGCAAGCTGGTGGCCGAGAAGTTGGCGCACGAAACCGCGCTGGCCGTCGGCAGCAGCAGCGCGCAGTTCGCCAGCTTCATCCAGTCCGAGCAAAAGCGCTGGAGCACGGTCATCAAGCGCGCGCAGATCAAGCCCGAAGGGCTGGGCTGACGCAGGGCGGGTGGGGCCGCCAGCTATAATCAGAGGCTTTTCTCGAAACAGCGTCGCCCGACCGCTCCAAAGCACTTTTCTCATCTGAAAGCCGCCGCGACAGACGTCGCCTGAGCTGCGGCGCGGGCGACCGTCACATCACGGAGAACCCAGTGCTTTCGTCTCTCGAGGGGAAATTCCCGCCCGCCATCCTGGCCCTCGCCGACGGCAGCGTCTTCATCGGCCAGTCCATCGGCGCCGCCGGCACCACGGTCGGCGAGGTGGTGTTCAACACCGCCATCACCGGCTACCAGGAAATCCTCACCGACCCGAGCTATTGCCAGCAGATCGTCACGCTGACGTATCCGCACATCGGCAACTACGGCGCCAACGCCGAAGACGTCGAGTCCGCCAAGGTGCAGGCCGCCGGGCTGATCATCAAGGACCTGCCGCTGCTGGCCAGCAACTTCCGCGGCGAGCACACGCTCAGCGACTACCTCGCGGCCGAGCACACCCTGGCCGTCGCCGGCATCGACACGCGCCGGCTCACCCGCATCCTGCGCACCGGGGGCGCGCAGAACGGCGCCATCGTGGCGCTGGCCACGGGCGAGGCGCCCAGCCCCGGCCGCATCGAGGCCGCCCTCGCCGCGGCGCGCGCCGCGCCGCCCATGGTCGGACTCGACCTGGCCCGGGTGGTCACCACCGGCCAGCCCTACGACTGGCGCGAGGCCGAGTGGGTGCTGGGCAGCGGCTACGGCACGCAGGGCGCTCCGCGGTTCCAGGTCGTGGCCTACGACTTCGGCGTCAAGCGCAACATCCTGCGCATGCTGGCCGAGCGCGGCTGCCAGGTCACCGTGGTGCCCGCCACGACGCCGGCGGAGGACGTGCTGGCGCGCCGTCCCGACGGCGTGTTCCTCTCCAACGGCCCGGGCGACCCCGAGCCGTGCGACTACGCCATCGCCGCCACGCGCGCCATCATCGACAGCGGCACGCCCACCTTCGGCATCTGCCTGGGTCACCAGATCATGGCGCTGGCCAGCGGCGCCAGCACCTACAAGATGAAGTTCGGCCACCACGGCGCCAACCACCCGGTCAAGGACCTGGACGACGGGCGCGTGTCCATCACCAGCCAGAACCACGGCTTCGCGGTCGATGAAAAGACCTTGCCCGCCAACGTGCGCGCCACCCACGTGAGCCTGTTCGACGGCACGCTGCAGGGCCTGGCCTACGTGGACAAGCCGGCGTTCTGCTTCCAGGGCCACCCCGAGGCCTCGCCCGGCCCGCACGACATCGGCTACCTGTTCGACCGCTTCACGGCACTCATGGAAAAACACAAGGCGGAGGCCGCGAATGCCTAAGCGCGCAGACCTCAAGACCATCCTCATCATCGGCGCCGGCCCCATCGTGATCGGGCAGGCGTGCGAGTTCGACTACTCCGGCGTGCAGGCCTGCAAGGCGCTTCGCGAGGAGGGCTACCGCGTGGTGCTGATCAACAGCAACCCCGCGACGATCATGACCGACCCGGCCACGGCCGACGTGACCTACATCGAGCCCATCACCTGGCCCACGGTCGAGAAGATCATCGCCAAGGAGCGCCCCGACGCCATCCTGCCCACCATGGGCGGCCAGACCGCGCTGAACTGCGCGCTGGACCTGTGGCACCACGGCGTGCTGGCCAAGTACAACGTCGAGCTGATCGGCGCCACGCCCGAGGCCATCGACAAGGCCGAGGACCGCCTGAAGTTCAAGGAGGCGATGACCAAGATCGGGCTGGGCTCGGCGCGTTCGGGCATCGCCCACACGATGGAAGAAGCCTGGGGCGTGCAGAAGCAGGTGGGCTTTCCCACCGTGATCCGCCCCAGCTTCACGCTGGGCGGCACGGGCGGCGGCATCGCCTACAACCCGGAAGAGTTCGAGACCATCTGCAAGCGCGGCCTGGAAGCCTCGCCCACCAACGAGCTGCTGATCGAGGAATCGCTGCTGGGCTGGAAGGAGTACGAGATGGAGGTGGTGCGCGACAAGGCGGACAACTGCATCATCATCTGCTCCATCGAGAACCTCGACCCGATGGGCGTGCACACCGGCGACTCCATCACCGTGGCCCCGGCGCAGACGCTGACCGACAAGGAATACCAGATCATGCGCAACGCCAGCATCGCGGTGCTGCGCGAGATCGGCGTGGACACGGGCGGCTCCAACGTGCAGTTCTCGGTCAACCCGCGCGACGGCCGCATGATCGTGATCGAGATGAACCCGCGTGTGTCGCGCTCGTCGGCGCTCGCGTCCAAGGCCACGGGCTTCCCGATCGCCAAGGTGGCGGCCAAGCTGGCCGTGGGCTACACGCTCGACGAACTGCGCAACGAGATCACCGGCGGCGCCACGCCCGCGTCGTTCGAGCCGACCATCGACTACGTGGTCACCAAGATCCCGCGCTTCGCGTTCGAGAAGTTCCCCGCCGCCGACAACCGCCTGACCACGCAGATGAAGAGCGTGGGCGAGGTCATGGCCATCGGCCGCACCTTCCAGGAATCGTTCCAGAAGGCGCTGCGCGGCCTGGAAGTGGGCGTGGACGGCATGAACGAGAAGACCCAGGACCGTGAATGGCTCGAAAAGGAGCTGGGCGAGCCCGGCCCGGACCGCATCTGGTTCGTCGGCGACGCGTTTGCCGCCGGCTGGTCGCTTGATGAAGTGCACCAGATCACCAGGATCGACAAGTGGTTCCTGGTGCAGATCGAGCAGATCGTGAAGATCGAACTCGATCTGGACCAGCACACCGAGCAGCACGGCGACCGGGCGCTCGATGCGCTCTCGAAAGAGGAGCTGCTGGCGCTGAAGCAGAAAGGCTTTTCCGACCGGCGCCTCGCCAAGCTGCTGAAGACCACCGACGCCGCCGTGCGCGCGCGCCGCCGCGCGCTGAACGTGCGCCCGGTCTACAAGCGCGTGGACACCTGCGCCGCCGAGTTCGCCACCAACACCGCCTACATGTACTCCACCTACGAGGAGGAGTGCGAGGCCGAGCCGACGGACAAGAAAAAGATCATGGTGCTGGGCGGTGGCCCCAACCGCATCGGCCAGGGCATCGAGTTCGACTACTGCTGCGTGCACGCCGCGTTGGCGATGCGCGAGGACGGCTACGAGACCATCATGGTCAACTGCAACCCCGAGACCGTCTCGACCGACTACGACACCAGCGACCGCCTGTACTTCGAGCCGCTCACGCTGGAAGACGTGCTGGAGATCGTCGACAAGGAAAAGCCCACCGGCGTGATCGTGCAGTACGGCGGCCAGACGCCGCTGAAGCTGGCGCTCGACCTGGAGGCCAACGGCGTGCCCATCATCGGCACCAGCCCCGACATGATCGACGCCGCCGAGGACCGCGAGCGCTTCCAGCAGCTGCTGCATACGCTGGGCCTGCGCCAGCCGCCCAACGCCACCGCCCGTACCGAAGGCGAGGCACTGGAGAAAGCCGCCGAACTGGGCTATCCGCTGGTGGTGCGCCCCAGCTACGTGCTGGGCGGCCGCGCCATGGAGATCGTGCACGAGCAGCGCGACCTCGAGCGTTACATGCGCGAGGCCGTCAAGGTCAGCAACGACTCGCCCGTGCTGCTCGACCGCTTCCTCAACGACGCCATCGAGTGCGACGTGGACGCCATCCGCGACGCCACGGGCCGCGTGTTCATCGGCGGCGTGATGGAGCACATCGAGCAGGCCGGCGTGCACTCGGGCGACTCGGGCTGCTCGCTGCCGCCGTACTACCTGAAGGCCGCCACGGTGGCCGAGCTCAAGCGCCAGACGGCCGCCATGGCCCAGGCGCTGAACGTGGTGGGCCTGATGAACGTGCAGTTCGCGATCCAGGAAAAGGACGGCCAGGACGTGATCTACGTGCTGGAGGTGAACCCGCGCGCCAGCCGCACCGTGCCCTTCGTCAGCAAGGCCACCGGCGTGCAGCTGGCCAAGGTGGCCGCGCGCTGCATGGCCGGCCAGTCGCTCGATGCGCAGGGCGTGGGGGCCGAGGTGGCGCCGCCGTACTTCAGCGTCAAGGAGGCCGTGTTCCCCTTCGTCAAGTTCCCCGGCGTGGACACCATCCTGGGCCCCGAGATGAAATCCACCGGCGAGGTGATGGGCGTCGGCAAGACCTTCGGCGAGGCCTACATCAAGGCCCAAATGGGCGCCGGCGAACGCCTGCCGCGCGCCCTCAAGGCCGACGGCACGCCCAGCGGCAAGGTGTTCCTCACCGTCAAGAACGGCGACAAGCCGCAGGCCGTGCAGATCGCGCGCGAGCTGGTGGCCATGGGCTTCGCGCTGGTGGCCACGCGCGGCACGGCGCAGGCCATCCGCGACGCGGGCGTGGCCTGCGAGACGGTCAACAAGGTCACCGAGGGCCGGCCGCACATCGTGGACATGATCAAGAACGAGCAGATCGCCCTGGTCATCAACACCGTGGAAGAGCGCCGCAACGCCATCGCCGACAGCCGCGCCATCCGCACCAGCGCGTTGCTGGCGCGCGTGCCCACCATCACCACCATCGCCGGCGCCGAGGCCGCGGTGGAGGGCATGAAGTTCATGGACTGCCTGGGCGTGATCTCGGTGCAGGAGATGCATGCCCAGCTGGGGTGATGCCGCCTTCCGGGGGGTGGCCGATCGCGGCATAATCCCCCCAACCAACCACACCGCCGAGGGACAACGCTCGGCGGTTTCGCTTTTGGCAAGGAACATTCGAGACATGGCCACCATCCCCATCACCAAGCGCGGCGCCGAGCAGCTCAAGGCCGAGTTGCACCGCCTGAAGACCCGGGACCGCCCCGAGGTCATCAACGCCATCGCCGAGGCGCGCGCCCAGGGCGACCTGAGCGAGAACGCCGAGTACGACGCCGCCAAGGACCGCCAGGGCTTCATCGAGGGCCGCATCAAGGAGGTCGAGGGCAAGCTGGCCGCCGCGCAGGTGATCGATCCGTCCGGGCTCGACGCCGGTGGCAGGGTGGTGTTCGGCGCCACCGTCGACCTGGAGGAAGAGGACAGCGGCGAGCAGGTCACCTACCAGATCGTGGGCGAGGACGAAGCAGATCTGAAGCAGGGGCTTATCAACGTCTCCAGCCCCATCGGGCGCGCGCTGATCGGCAAGGAGGAGGGCGACACCGCCGAGGTGCAGGCGCCGGGTGGCGTGAAGCACTACGAGATCATCGCCGTCAAATACCTCTGACATGGCTTCTCGCCTGCCCCTGTTCGCCGCCGCCCTGTGGTGGGGCAGCCTGACGGCGGTGGGCTTCATGGTGGTGCCAATGCTGTTCGCGCACCTGCCGACGCCGGCGATGGCGGGCCGGATGGCGGCGCGGCTGTTCTCGGCGCAGACCTGGGTGTCGGTGGCCTGCGGCGCCGCGCTGCTGCTGGTCTTGAAGCAAAATGTGGCGGAAGCCGGTGTGGATACTGAGCGGAAAGCTATCATTATCGTAGTTGCCGGCCTGTTGCTGGCGCTGCTGGTGGAGTTTGCCGTGGCCCCGCGCATCGTGGCGCGGCAGGACCTGCGGCTGTGGCACGGCGTGGGCACGGTGCTGTACGCCTTGCAGTGGCTGTGCGCCGCGGCGCTGCTGTGGCGGCTGGGCGGCGGGAAGCGGGGCTGACATGGAGTCGCGGATCATCCAGCTCGACCTGGCCGACTGGGGCCAGGCCCGCAGCCGGCCCGAGTGGACGGCGGCGGTCGAGGACGGCAAGGTGCTGTTCTTCCCGCGCCTGGCCTTCGAGGTGCTGCCCGCCGAGCAGCCGCTGCTGCGCGAGGACATGCTGGCGCCGAAGTCGCGCAACGTCAGCCTGGGCGCCGACGGCGTGCTCAAGGGCGCCGCCGGCAGCGCGGACGAGCAGCGCCAGTTGGCCGCGATGATCGGGCGCTTCCGCCGGCGGGCGCGGCAGCTCGTCGATGGCCTGCTGCCCGAGTACCGCGGCGCGCTGCGCATCGCGCCCACCAGTTTTCGCCCGCGCCAGGTGGAGACGCGCGCGCAGTCGGTGCGCGCCGACGACCAGCGCCTGCACGTGGACGCCTTCCCGTCGCGCCCCAACTACGGCGAGCGCATCCTGCGCGTCTTCGCCAACGTCAACCCGGCCAGCGTGCCGCGCGTGTGGCGCGTGGGCGATTCGTTCGAGGCGGTGGCGCGGCAGTTCCTGCCCCGCGCCAAGCCGTACCGCGCGTGGCAGGCGAAGGTGCTGAATGCGCTGCACGTCACCAAGTCGCTGCGCAGCGAGTACGACCACCTGATGCTGCAGCTGCACGACCTGATGAAGTTCGACGAGCAGTACCAGAAGTCGGGCGCGCAGGTGCGCGTGCCCTTTCCGGCCGGCAGCGTGTGGGTGTGCTATTCCGACCAGGCCACGCACGCCGTCATGAGCGGGCAGCACATGATGGAGCAGACCCTCTACCTGCCACCGGGCCGCGAGGTGAACCCGCAGGCCAGCCCGCTGGCGATCCTCACGCGGCTGGTGGGGCGGCCCCTGGCCGGCGTGGGCGCGGGCGTGGCGCGCTGAGCCGGTTGCTCATTTATCGATAGCGGCCAGCGAAATACTAGCGCGGGCTGGCGCCGTTTATTGCTTGAAACCCGCGTTTCAGCCCTTCCATGCCTGCTCCACCCACAGCGCCGGCTTGATGTAGCGCAAGCGCTTGTTGCGCTTGCCGGCCAGCGCATCGGGCGGGTTCACTTCGCCGTGGAAGATGACGATGCGCGCGCCCTCGGGCACGAAGGGGGCGCGCCAGTAGTTGCTGGGCCAGGGCGGGATGCAGTCGTACTTGAAGCTGGGGCACCAGCCGCGCGGCCAATAGCCCAGCTTGCCCTGGCGGTGCAGGAAGTGCGAGAGGAAGTCCTGCTCGTTGCGGTGCGCGCGCTGCACTTCATCCATGTGCGCGCGGAAGTGCGCCAGCACGTCGGCGTGCGCGCCGAGCTGGAAGCGGTACACCGACGAATTGCCCACGATGCGCTCGCCGAAGCGCCAGAAGCGCGGGTAGTCGTGGATGATGAGGAACTCGCCCTGCTGGGTGAAGAAGCCGTCCAGGCTGCCCACCACGACCACGTCCAGGTCCAGGAACAGCGCCGTGCCGCGCAGGCCGTGCAGGTCGGCCTCGAAAGTGGTGAGCTTCTTCCACGCGCCGTCGCGCTGACCGGGCGCCAGGTGCAGGTTGAGCGGCGGGATCGGCAGGCAACGCACCTCGGGCCGCACGCCGCGCTCGTCGTCGGTCAGGCACACGAACTGGAAGTCGCCCGTCAGGTGCCGGCGCACCATGGCGTAGAGGCGGTTGACGTACTCGGGGCCGTACTTGGTGCCCCATTTCATGCACAGAATATGGCGTTTTCCGGCGCCAGTGTTGCGTGAATAGCTATCGATTTCGGAGCGTTCGGCCATCAGTCGGCGCGGTTTTTCTTCACCGACTTCTGCTTGGGCTGGACCCTTTTCACCTTGCCGCCCGGCGTCAGCCGCTGGTTGCCCAGCACGCGCACCACGCGCACCTCGGGGCGCTGGCCGCCGCGCTTGCTGTACTTGAGCACCTTCACGTCCTTCGGGCCGGGCCGGCGGTCCTCGTCCTCGGCGCGCTCCTTGGCCGGCTTGGGCCGCCACAGCACCAGCAGCTTGCCGATGTGCTGCACGGGCGCGGCGTTCAGCTCGTCGGCCAGTTGCCGAAACATCGCCTCGCGCGCGTCGCGCTCGCCGTCCAGCACGCGGATCTTGATGAGGCCGTGCGCGTTCAGCGCCGCGTCGGCCTCCTGGCGCACGGCGGGCGTCAGGCCATCGCCGCCGATCATGACCACGGGGTCCAGGTGGTGCGCGTCGGCGCGGTGCGCCTTGCGTTCGGCGGGCGTCAGTTCGATTTGGGTCATGGCCCGTATTATCCGGGCAGCATGAAAATCAAATCCAAGAGCAAGAAGGTCAACAAGGCTTGGCTCAACGACCATCTCAACGACCCCTACGTCAAGCTGGCGCAGCAGGAGGGCTACCGCGCCCGCGCCGCCTACAAGCTGAAGGAAATCGACGAAACGCTGGGCCTCATCCAGCCCGGCCACCGCGTGGTGGATTTGGGCAGCGCGCCCGGCGCCTGGAGCCAGTACGTGCGGCGCAAGCTCTCGCCCGGCGGCGCGGCCGTGGGCCAGCTCGACGGCACCATCGTGGCGCTGGACATCCTGCCGATGGAGCCGGTCGAGGGCGTGCGCTTCCTGCAGGGCGACTTCCGCGAGGATGCGGTGCTGGCGCAACTGACCGAGGCGCTGCAGGGCCAGCCGGTGGATGTGGTGGTGTCGGACATGGCGCCCAACCTGTCGGGCATCGAGTCGAGCGACGCGGCGCGCATCAGCCATCTGGTGGAACTGGCGGTGGAGTTCGCGCAGCGGCACCTCAAGCCCGAGGGCGCGCTGGTGGTCAAGGTGTTCCACGGCAGCGGCTACAGCCAGCTGGTCAAGCTGTTCAAGGAGAGCTTTCGCGTGGTCAAGCCCGTCAAGCCCAAGGCTTCGCGCGGCAAGTCGGCTGAAACCTTTCTGGTGGGGATCGGTCTGAAGGGTGGGCCGCCGTCTGCTGCTTGACGTGCGTCAAGGCCGTGGCGCCTCGCGGCCCTGAATGCCGCCCCGCCGGCAGGGTCGCGGGTTGATGCGGGGCGGGCCGGTGGGTTGAAAAGCCTAAAATGCCCCGCATCTGTCCGGCATTGCCGGGTTTTTCCGACTGGAGCGCAAGGCCTTGAAAAATCAATGGTTTTCAAAGATCGCCGTCTGGATGGTGATCGCCATGGTGCTGTTCACTGTGTTCAAGCAGTTCGACGGCGGCCGCATGGCCAGCGCCAACCACGTGGCGTACTCCGACTTCCTGGAGGAGGTACGGAACAACCGCGTCAAGAGCGCCACCATCCAGGAGGGCCAGGGCGGCACCGACATCGTGGCCGTGATGACCGACGACCGCCGCGTGCGCACCCAGGCCACCTACCTCGACCGCGGGCTGGTGGGTGACCTGATCAACCACAACGTCAAGTTCGACGTCAAGCCGCGCGAGGAAGGCTCGCTGCTGATGACCTTGCTGGTCAGCTGGGGCCCGATGCTGCTGCTGATCGGCGTGTGGGTCTACTTCATGCGCCAGATGCAGGGCGGCGGCAAGGGCGGCGCCTTCAGCTTCGGCAAGAGCAAGGCGCGCATGCTGGACGAGAACACCAACCAGGTGACCTTCGCCGACGTGGCCGGCTGCGACGAGGCCAAGGAAGAAGTCAAGGAAGTGGTGGACTTCCTGAAGGACCCGCAGAAGTTCCAGAAGCTGGGCGGTCGCATCCCGCGCGGCCTGCTGCTGGTCGGCCCGCCGGGCACCGGCAAGACGCTGCTGGCCAAGTCCATCGCCGGCGAGGCCAAGGTCCCGTTCTTCAGCATCTCCGGCTCCGACTTCGTCGAGATGTTCGTCGGCGTCGGCGCGGCCCGCGTGCGCGACATGTTCGAGAACGCCAAGAAGAACGCCCCCTGCATCATCTTCATCGACGAGATCGACGCGGTCGGCCGTCAGCGCGGCGCCGGCCTGGGCGGCGGCAACGACGAGCGCGAGCAGACGCTCAACCAGATGCTGGTGGAGATGGACGGCTTCGAGACTAACCTGGGCGTGATCGTGGTGGCCGCCACCAACCGGCCCGACATCCTGGACGCCGCCTTGCTGCGCCCCGGCCGCTTCGACCGGCAGGTCTACGTCACGCTGCCCGACATCCGTGGCCGCGAGCAGATCCTGAACGTGCACATGCGCAAGATCCCGATCGGCCAGGACGTCAGCGCCAACATCATCGCGCGCGGCACGCCCGGCATGAGCGGCGCCGACCTGGCCAACCTGTGCAACGAAGCCGCGCTGATGGCCGCGCGCCGCAACGCGCGCGTGGTCGAGATGCAGGACTTCGAGAAGGCCAAGGACAAGATCCTGATGGGCCCCGAGCGCAAGAGCATGGTCATGCCCGAGAACGAGCGCCGCAACACCGCCTACCACGAGAGCGGCCACGCGCTCATCGGCAAGCTTTTGCCGAAGTGCGACCCGGTGCACAAGGTCACCATCATCCCGCGCGGCCGCGCGCTGGGCGTGACGATGAGCCTGCCCGAGAACGACCGCTACAGCTACGACAAGGAATACATGCTGAACCAGATCAGCATGCTGTTCGGCGGCCGCATCGCCGAGGAGGTGTTCATGAACCAGATGACCACCGGCGCCAGCAACGACTTCGAGCGCGCCACGCACATCGCGCGCGACATGGTGATGCGCTATGGCATGACGGACGCGCTCGGCCCCATGGTCTACGCCGAGAACGAGGGCGAGGTCTTCCTGGGCCGCAGCGTCACCAAGACCACCACCATCTCGGAAGAGACCATGCAGAAGGTGGACGCCGAGGTGCGCCGCATCATCGACGAGCAGTACAAGCTGGCGCGCAAGCTGATCGAGGACAACCAGGACAAGATGCACGCCATGGCCAAGGCGCTGCTCGAATGGGAGACCATCGACGTCGAGCAGCTCGACGACATCATGGCCGGCCGCGTGCCGCGCCCGCCCAAGGACTTCACGCCGCGCACGCCGTCGTCCGGCACGGGGGGCAGCGGCGGCACGCCGGCCGCCAAGCCGGCCGACCCGGCGCCCACGGTGGCCTGATCGGGGCGCACGCCGGCATCGTCGCATCCAGCGGGGCTTCGGCCCCGCTTTTTCGTTTCGGCAGGACGGCCTTTCGCATGCAGTGGAGCACCACCCGATTCCAGATCGACCTGAGCGCGCCGCGCGTGATGGGCATCGTCAACGTCACGCCCGACTCCTTCTCGGACGGCGGGCGCCACGCCGACGCGCCGGCCGCGCTGCGCCACTGCGAGCGGCTGCTGAAGGAGGGCGCCGACATCCTCGACATCGGCGGCGAATCCACGCGCCCCGGCAGCCCGCCCGTGCCGCTGGCCGAGGAGTTGGCGCGCGTGCTGCCGGTGCTGCGCGAGGCGGTGCGCCTGGGCGTGCCCGTTTCGGTCGACACCTACAAGCCCGGGGTGATGCAGGCCGCGCTTGACCTCGGCGCCGACATCGTCAACGACGTCTGGGCCCTGCGTCAGCCGGGCGCGGCCGAGGCCGTCGCCCGCCATGGGGCCTGCGGCGTCTGCCTGATGCACATGCACGGCGATCCGCGGACCATGCAGTCAGCGCCGATGGCGGGCGACGCGGTGCCCCAGGTGCTCCTTTTTCTGGAGCAATCGGCTCAGAATCTGCGCAGGCTGGAGGTCGAAAAGACCCGAATCGTGCTGGACCCCGGCATCGGCTTCGGCAAGACCGTGGCGCAGAATTTCGCGCTGCTGGCACGCCAGGACGAGCTGCTGGCGGCCGGCTACCCGCTGCTGGCCGGCTGGTCGCGCAAGTCGTCCATCGGCGCCGCGCTGCAGGGCGACGCGCCGGTGCCGCCGGCCGCCGCCGAGCGCGTGGCCGGCAGCGTGGCCGCCGCGCTCATGGCCGTCGAGCGCGGGGCGCGCATCGTGCGCGTGCACGACGTGCGCGAGACCGTTCAGGCGCTGGCCGTGTGGCGGCAGGTGCGGGCGCAGGCGCGGCGCTGACCGGCCTGCGACCCTCTTTCATCGAAGTACCGCAGCGGCGCCAGCGCCGGAAAGTCGCCCTCGCGCCGCTCTCGGGCCGCCGTGACCGCCTCGCGCACGATCTCCTGGGAAAGCGTGCGCGGATTGTCGCTCGCGGCGCGGGCGCGCGTCGGTGACATCGGGACGGCGGGGGAGTGGATTAGGATGCGGCCGATCCTTGTCCACTTGACGAATTCCCATGTCCCAGCTTGGTTTCGACCCCGCCCGCCTGGCCCGTATCGGCCGCCACTTCGCCGCCTACGTCGATGACGGCCGCCTGCCGGGCTGGCAGGTGCAGGTCAGCCGCCGCGGCGAGATCGCCTACCGCGAGAACTACGGCTGGCGCGACATCGAAAACAAGCTGCCGGTCGAGGACGACACGGTCTTCCGCATCTACTCGATGACCAAGCCGATCACCTCGGTGGCGGCCATGATCCTGTACGAGGAAGGGCGCTTCGAGCTGACCGACCCGGTGGCCAAGTACCTACCCGCCTTCGCGCAGATGCGCGTGCTCACCGGCGGCCCGGCCATCAAGCCGGTGACCCGGCCGGCCACCGAGCCGATGCGCATCGTGCACCTGCTCAACCACACGGCCGGCCTGACCTACGGCTTCCACCACATCCACGTGCAGGACGAGATCTACCGCAACGCCGGCTTCGAATGGGGCGTGCCCAAGGACTGGACGCTGGAGCAGTGCGTGGACGCCTGGGCCACGCTGCCGCTGCGCTTCGACCCGGGCACGCGCTGGAACTACTCGGTGTCCACCGACGTGCTGGGCCGCCTGGTCGAGGTGATCTCGGGGCAAAGCCTGGAGCAGTTCTTCGAAGAGCGCATCCTCGGCCCGCTGGGCATGCGGGACACCGCCTTCCGCCTGCGCGGCGACCTGGGCGAGCGGCTGGGCGCGCTCTACGTGCCCGGCAAGGACGGCCAAGCCACGCGCAACGACGACTTCGGCAACCTGTTGCTCGGCGAGATCAGCTTCCTGTCTGGCGGCGGCGGGCTGCTGTCCACCACCGCCGACTACCACCGCTTCACGCAGATGCTGCTGCGCGGCGGCGAGCTGGAGGGCCAGCGCATCCTGGGCAGCCGCACGGTGCGGCGCATGGCCACCAACTCGCTGCCCGGCGGGCAGGACCTGAAGCAGTTCGGCATTCCCCTGTTCGCCGAGGTGGGGTTCGACGGCCAGGGCTTCGGCCTGGGCTTCTCGGTGCTGCAGGATCCCATCGCCGCCGGCACCCTGGGCACCCCGGGCGAGTACGGCTGGGGCGGTGCCGCCAGCACGGCGTTCTGGGTCGATCCGGCCGAGGAGATCACCGCCATTTTCATGACCCAGCTGCTGCCTTCCAGCGCCTACCCGATCCGCACCCAGTTGCGCCAGTTGGTGTATTCGGCCCTGGTGGATTGACCCACCCCCGTGGCTCCACCCGCTGCGCGATGTTGCGCCTCCCCCTCAAGGGGGCGCACCCGCTGTCCGGGCAGAGCCCGGCCAGGAGCGCACTGGCTTGGCCTGCTCCGCGGCCGTTCGGTCCGTGCTGTCACCTGCGCAGCGCCATGAACCGCTGACGTTTCCCTGAACGCGGGACTGCTTCAGAACAGCGGCGCCGTGTCGTGCGGCGAGCCGGCCGCTGCGGCCTCGCCCGCGCGCTTGGCGCCCAGCTTGCTGAGCGAGCCCACGCGCACGCCCAGCAGGCGCAGGCGGCGGTCGAGCGGAACGCGCTTCAGGCACAGGCCCGCCACGCGGCGGATGGTGGCGGCGTCGTGCGTGGGCTGGGCGATGGTGGTGTCGCGCGTGACGATGCGGAAGTCGTCGAAGCGCAGCTTGATGCCGATGGTCTTGCCCTGGTAGCCCTTGCGCTGCAGGTCGGCCGCCAGGCTTTCAGCCAGCCCGGTGAAGATGGCCCCCAGCTCGGCCTTGTCGCGCACGGCGTGCAGGTCGCGCCCGAAGGTGGTCTCGCGGCTCATGCTCACCGGCTCGCTTTCGGTCACCACCAGGCGCTCGTCGCATCCCCACGCGGCGTCGTGCAGCCAGGCGCCGCAGCTCTTGCCGAAGTGCCCGGCCAGCCACGCGCGCTCGCGCGCCGCCAGCTCGCCGATGGTGCGGATGCCGTGGCCCTGCAGTCTGGCGTCGGCCTTCGGGCCGATGCCGTTGATCTTGCGGCAGGGCAGAGGCCAGATCAGGCGTTCGACGTCGTGCCCGAAGACGATGCTGATGCCATTGGGTTTGTCGAATTCGCTCGCCATCTTGGCGACGAGCTTGTTGGGCGCCACGCCGATCGAGCAGCCCAGGCCGGTGGCGTCCAGGATGCTCTTCTGGATCAGCCGCGCCAGCACCCGCCCGCCCTCGCGCTGGCCGCCCGGCACCTCGGTGAAGTCGATGTACACCTCGTCCACGCCGCGGTCTTCCATCACCGGCGCGATCTCGCGGATGACGCGCTTGAACTCGCGCGAATAGCGCCGGTATTCGCTGAAATCCACCGGCAGCAGGATGGCCTGCGGGCACAGCTTGGCGGCCTTCATCAACCCCATGGCCGAGCCCACGCCGAACTGGCGCGCCGGGTAGGTGGCGGTGGTGATGACGCCGCGTCCCACGTAGTCCCGCAGCAGCGGGAACGCCCCGACCGGGATGTCGGCGCGCGTGGCACCCTCGGGCAGCGCCGCCAGGAGGCCATCCATGCGCGCGGCGCCGGCGCCGATGACCATCGGCAGGCCCTTGAGCTGCGGATAGCGCAGCCATTCGACGGACGCGTAAAAGGCGTCCATGTCGAGGTGCGCGATGCGGCGGATGGGGGTGGGCACGGGGCGAGCTTAGCGCCTCCAACCCCACCAACAATTCAAACGCCGACCCCGCCCGCCGCCCCATGCCGCCAGCGCCGCAATCCCGGTGACAATACGCGGCTCACGCCGCGCCGCTCGGGCGCGCCCGCATCCGCCGTACATCCTCCGCAGCATGTTCCCCTTCTCCCGCGACCCCAAAGACCCCCAGCCCACCGCCCCGGCCCCCACGCCCCAGGCGCCCGAGGCCCATCCGCTCGACGCCCTGACCGGCGGCGTGTTCTCCGCCGCCACCTCGGGCGAGCGTGCCCAGCGCGTGCGCGACTGGCTGGCCACCGGGCCCGCCGCCGAGCAGATGCAGGCCGTCTACAAGGAGCTGTCCGCCAAGGACAAGGGCGCCGCCAAGGCGCTGCGCGAAAAGCTCGACGAACTGCGCCGCGCCAAGGACCAGGAAGCCGTCGCCGCCGAGTGGCAGGCCAAGGCCCAGGCGCTGCTGGACGCCGCGCGCCTGAACATCGCCGACGCCCTGGCCTGGCAGCGCGACGCCGCCAAGGCCGGCGCGCCGCTGTCGCGCGAGCCATTGGCCGGTCTGCGCGTGCAACTGGTCGAGCGCATCAAGACCGTCGAGGACCTGCAACAACGCGTGATGGTGCAGCGCGAGGCCGCCGCGCTGCTGGCCCAGCGCATTGAGCTGCTGTCCACCAAGCCCTGGGCCGAGGCTCAGGCGCAGCAGGCTCCGCTGGCCGCCGACCTGGCCCACTGGCGCGAACAGGCCCAGGCGCTGCAGGCAGACGCGCAATGGCCCAGCGTGGACCTGCGCTACCCGCCGCAGATCGAGGCCGCGCAAGCCCAGCTCGAAGCGGTATGGAGTGCCTTCACCCCCGCGCTGGCCCAGGCCGTGGCCGCCGCCCTGGATGCCGCCGCGCCGCTGCCGCCCGTGCCCGTGTGGGCCGAAGAGCTGCGCGCCGCGCGCGGCGAGCCCGCGGGCGAGGGCGCCGCCGCGCCTGCCGCCGACAAGCCCGCCAGGCCCCGAATCGACCCCGAGCAGCGCGCCGCCGCCGCCAAGGCTGTCGAAGCCGGCGTGATGCTGCTGGAGCAGGCCGTCGCCGCCGGCCACACGAAGAACACGCACAGCGCCACCCAGGCGCTGCGCCAGTCGCTCAAGGCCCACGGCCGCTTGATCGACGACGCGCTGGAAGCGCGCGTGCACGCCACCCTGGTCTCCGCCGGCGAGCTGGAAGGCTGGCAACGCTGGAGCGCCGACAAGCTGCGCGAGCAGCTCGTCGCCCGGGCCGAGGCACTGCTCGTCCAGCGCAAGGCCAAGGGCGCCCCCGTGCCCCAGGGCGCGCCGGCCGATGCGCCCGAGGCGGCCGAGCCTGAAGCCGCCGTGGATGACGCGGCCGTTGCTGAAGCGCCCGTCTCCGACACGTCGGATACTCCTGAAATCATAGCTGAAAGCGTAGAATTGGCGCTGGCTGAAGGCCAAAAAGAAACTGAGACTACATTCAACGTCGCCCCCGTCCTCGCGCCGGCGCCGACGCCGGAGGCAGGCGTCGAAACCATCCCCGCCATGGGCGGACGCAAGCTGCAGGAATCCCTCCGCAAGCTGCGCGAGGAATGGAAGGCCGCCGACCAGGGCGGCGCGCCCAACCACGCGCTGTGGAAGCGCTTCGACCGCGCCTGCAACGCCGCGCACAAATTCGTCGACGCCTGGCTCGACAAGGTGCGCGCCGACGCCGCCGAGCACCGCGCCCAGCGCCTGGCCCTGATCGAGGACGTCAAGGCCTGGGGCGCCGCCCACGCGCAGCCCGAAGGCGGCGCCGACTGGAAGGCCTTCAACCGCCAGATCCACCAGTTCTCCGAACACTGGCGCAACGCCGGCCACCTGTCCGAGAAAGCCTACGCCGACCTGCAGCCCCAGTGGAAGGCCGCCATCCACGCCGCCGCCGCGCCGCTGGAAGCCGAGCAGAAGGCCAGCACCGCGCGCCGCCAGGCCCTCATCGCCGAGGCCGACGCCCTGGGCGCCGCGCCCATGCTGCGCATCGACGCCGTCCGCCAACTGCAGCAGCGCTGGCAGGCCGAGGCCCAGACCGTGCCCCTGGACCGCAAGCACGAGCAGAAGCTGTGGGACGCCTTCCGCAAGCCCATCGACGACGCCTTCAACCGCAAGAGCGCCGAGCGCGAGAAGCAGCAGGCCGCCATGAGCGTGCACGACAAGGCCGTGCTCGACGCCGCCAAGGCGCTGGAGGCCGCCAACGCCAGCGGCGACGCCCAGCGCATCCGCGCCGCCATGGCGCAGCTCGACGCCGCCACCCGCGGCCAGGCCGCCGCCGCGTCCGGTTCTGAAGAAAAACAGGCTCCGGCCAGCGCCGATACTGCGCCATCAGCTCCTGAATCAGGAGCATCCGAGGCCGCCCAGGCCGCTGAAGGCGATGCTGGCGAGGGTGACGGCGCCGCCCCGGCGCCCGCGCCCGCCGCGCCTTCCAAACCCGCCAAGCCGCTCATCGCCATGCGCGGCGACGACCGCCCCGGCGCCCGCAAGTCCGAGCCCGCCCCCGCCCGCGGCGGCAAGTTTGGCGACCGCGCCGGCGGGCGACCGGGCGGCCCCGGTGGCCGTGACGGCCGCCCCGGCGGTTTTGGCGGCCGCGACGCGCGTGGCGGCGGCGACCGTTTTGGTGATCGCAACGACCGCTTCCCGCGCGAAGACCGCGGCCCGCGCCTGGGTGACGCCGCCTTCCGCGCCCAGCGCGACGCCGTCGAGCACGCCGAGGCCGCCCTGCGCAAGCTGGCCGCCCAGGCCCACGGCGAGGCCCTGACGCAACTGCTGACCGCCTGGCAGCAGCGCCAGCCCGACCAGGTGCCCAGCGTGCAGGAGTTGGGCCGCGCCGTCACCCCGGCCGTCCGCGGCGCCTGGACCCAGGCCCTCGGTGCCAGCGCTGGCGGCAACGCCGGCAAATCCGCCGAAGCCCTCCTGCGCCTGGAAATGGCCGCCGAGGTGCCCACTCCCGCCGACCACCTCGACGCCCGCCGCGCCCTGCAACTGCAACTGCTCACCCGCCGCAACGACCCCGCGCCCGCGCAAACCTGGGGCCAGGACGCGGCCGCCGTGCTGGCGGCCGGCTACGACGAGACCGGCGCGCGGCGGTTGCAGAATGCGTTGAAGGCGTTGCTGCGGAAGGGGTGAGAGAAGGGGCGGATGAAAAATTTCATCTGACCCCGTTTGCGCCCCGTTTGCGCCAATCTGACCCCGTTTGCGCCATTGCGCTCCATTTGCACACACCCGATTTGCGCCCCATTTGCGCCTTTGCGCCCCGCAAATTCGCCAAACCCCAGGAGATCTCTCATGCAAGCTGCAGTGCTTCACAGTTTCGGCCCCACCCTCAGCGTGGAAGACGTGCCCCGCCCGGCCCCCAAGCCGGATGAGGTGCTGATCCAGGTCGAGGTCTGCGGCGTCTGCCATTCGGACCTGCATGTGGCCGAAGGCGACCAGCCGGCACTGAAAGCCGCCACCAAGGCGGACCTGATCCCCGGCCATGAGGTGGTGGGCCGCGTGGTGGAGCGCGGTGCCAACGTGACGCATCTGGCGGTGGGCGACCGCGTCGGCGTCGCCTGGAACCATGCCACTTGCGGCGCCTGCGAGCCCTGCCTGGAGGGCCGCGAAAACCTCTGTCGGCGCGCGGTGATCACCGGTGTGATGGTCGATGGCGGTTTTGCCGACTACATGACGGCGCGTGCCAGCCACGCGCTGCCGATTCCAGATGCCCTCAGCTCTGAAGAAGCCGCGCCGCTGTTCTGCGCCGGGCTGACGGTCTACCGCGCATTGAAAAATGCGGGCGTCGGCCCGGGCCAGCGTGTGGCGGTGTTTGGTGTCGGCGGCCTGGGCCATCTGGCGGTGCAGATCGCCCGTGCCTGGGGCGCCGAGGTGATCGCGCTGGACCTGGACGACAGCAAACTGGCGCTGGCCCGCGAGCTGGGCGCGGCACAAACGCTGAACGCCGCGGATGCCGGCGGCATCAAGGCACTGCGCAAGCAGGGCGGCGTGCATGTGGCGGTGGTCACGTCGGCAGCCAAGGCGGCGTATGACACGGCGTTCACTTGCCTGCGCCCGGGCGGCACGTTGTCGGTGGTGGGCTTGCCTGCCGAGCCCTTGACCTTCCCGGCGCTGTCGCTGGTGGGCATCGAGGCGCGCGTGGTGGGCTCATCGGTGGGCACGCGCGACGACATGCGCGCGGTGCTGGCGCTGGCCGCCGAGGGCAAATTGCGCTGCATCACCGAGACGCAGCCGCTGGACCAGGTGAACCAGGTGTTTGAACGCATGCGGCGCGGCCAGATCACCGGCCGCGTGGTGCTGCGCTGCTGCAGCGGGGCACACACCACGCACTGACGCAGGCCGACGCGCACGGCCCGGCGCTGGTGGTCAGAACACCTCGGTATCGACCTCGATGCTGGACTGCGCGTTGTAGCGTTTACCGGTCACCGTCTGCTCGTTGATCAGCGGAAACTGGCGGAAATTGGGAAATTTGGGGGTGGATGACAATTCCAGCCCACGTCCTGGGGTGGCCTACGACAATGCCAACTCGCGGCGCATGCAGAAAGCGTTGGAGGCCCTGCTCGGGCAGGCGTGAAGCCTTCACAATTTTTCACTTTCGAAAGAGTTGTCCCCATGCACATCGATCTCACCAGTAAAACCGCCCTCGTCACCGGCTCCACCCTGGGCATCGGCCTGGCCACGGCCAAAGCGTTGGCCGGCAGCGGCGCGGCCGTCATCGTCAACGGCCGCACGCAGCAGGCGGTCGATCAGGCCGTGGCGGCGGTGCGCGCCGCCGCGCCGAGCGCCACCGTGCAGGGCTTCGCGGCCGACCTGGGCACGGCCGAGGGCTGCGCCGCGCTGGTGGCCGCGCACCCGGCGGTGGACGTGCTGGTCAACAACCTGGGCATCTACGCCCCGCAGGATTTCTTCGAGGCGCCCGACGAGGTGTGGCAGCGCCACTTCGACGTCAACGTGATGTCGGGCGTGCGCCTGGCGCGCGCCTACATGCCGGGCATGGTGGCGCGGGGCTGGGGCCGCGTGGTGTTCGTGGCGTCGGAGTCGGGCTTCAACATCCCGCCCAACATGGTGCACTACGGCATGAGCAAGACCGCGCAGATCGCCATTGCGCGCGGTCTGGCCAAGCGGGTGGCCGGCAGTGGGGTGACGGTGAACTCGGTGCTGCCCGGCCCCACGCTGTCGGAGGGCGTGGCCGAGGTGCTGGCCCCGGCGGTGCGCAAAACCGGCCAGTCCATCGACGAGGTGGGCACCGCCTTCGTGCGCCGGCAGCGCCCTTCCTCGATCATCGGCCGCCTGGCCACCGTGGACGAGGTGGCGGCCATGATCGTCTATGCCTGTTCGCCGCAGGCGTCGGCCACCACGGGGGCTGCGCTGCGGGTGGATGGCGGCGTGGTGGACAGCCTTTGACGCTGAAGCGTGGCCTTCGTCAGTGCGCGGTGGCGCACGGACGGCATCGGTTGCGGTCGCTAGAACGGCACTCCGCCCACCACGCGTTGAAGGAGAGATGCCATGGCGAAGCTGGAGCAACTGGAACTGGACGCGCGCCGCGCCCAGTTGGTGTCCGACGTCAAAGCCCTGGTCGACAAATACCGTGCCATCTTCGGATGGGATGTGCCCGACATCGATGACGGCTGCGCGGACACGCTGATCCTTGCCGCGATACGCCAGGCCCTGAACCGCATCGAGCAGGCACAGGCGGATGCCGCGCCGCGATAGAGGCCGCCTACGGGCAACCCGCCTCGGGCGGCTATGGATAGCGCACCCTTGAAGCCCGCTTCAGGGTCAAGATTTCCCGGTGAGGTTCGGTGGGGGGCGGCGCGGTCGTCCCGGCACGGTCCTTCGCGAGGAGGATGGGCGGCGCCACGCCTTTCGGAGGCGCGGTGAAGCCGGCGTTTTGTTTCGCGAGCATTTTCGGGTCGCGTTCGTTTTGCGAGGGGGGCGTCATGGCTTTCTCCAGTGGACTCTTGCTGCTTGCAGCGTAGACCGGTGCCTGCCGGGGGTCGGTGCGATGGCGAACATTGCGCGTTCGAAAGGGGGCCGGTTGCACGGGGCCAGCCTCCTGGCCCTCGGCGCCGGTTCCCCGGTGCGCGGGATGGGCTGTGCGCTCCGGCGCAAGAGGAACGACGAAGCAACTGTGCGCGGGCAGGTCTCGCCAGCGCAGGCGCTCGCCCACGCGCAGCAGCCGCGCGCCCGAGGCGGCCCACCTGTCCAGCGCCATGGCTGGGCTGGCCCGCACCAGGATGAACCGCATGGAGCGGCCGTCGCGCGTCAGCGTCAACTCGGCTTCGGGCCAGTGGGCGGGCAGGCAGGGCGTGAAGAACAGCTCCTCGGCCCCCAGGTGCAGCCCCAGGATGGACTCCACGGCGGCGCGGTGCATCCAGCCCGCCGCGCCGGTGTACCAGCTCCAGCCGCCGCGCCCCGCGTCGGGCGGCTGGCTGTAGACGTCGCCTGCCATCACGTAGGGCTCGATCTGGTAATGCCGGCCCCATTCGGGGTGGCTGGCCCGGTGGGCCGCGCTCAGGTAGGTGAAGTAGCGGTAGGGCGTGTCGGTGGCCTGGGCGGCGCCTGGGTGCGGCGCTGGCTGGCGAACCGCCAGCGCCGCCGCCGCCATGAGCGCCCACACGCCGGCATGGGTGTACTGGCCGCCGTTCTCGCGCACGCCGGGCGGGTAGGCCTGGATGTAGCCGGCGCTGGGCACGGCGTGCACCAGGGGCGGCGCCAGCAACTGGATCAGCCCCAGGTCCGGCCGGACCAGATGCGCCTCGACCGCCTCCATGGCCATGGCCTGGCGGGCGGACCAGTCCGGCGTGGAGAGCACGGACCACGCCTGCGCGATCAGGTCGATGCGCGCTTCGGGCTGGCTGGCCGATCCCAGCGGGCTGCCGTCGTCGAAGAAGGCGCGCTTGAACCACTGCCCGTCCCAGGCCGCGCCCTGCAGCGCCTGGCGCCAGCCCTGCCGCGCGGCTTGCCACCGCGCGGCGCGGGTGGCGTCGCCAGCGCTGCGCGCCAGCGGTATCCAGTCGCTGACGATGGCGCACAGGAACCAGGCCAGCCACACCGATTCGCCCTTGCCTTCATGGCCCACCCGGTTCATGCCGTCGTTCCAGTCGCCCGTGCCGATCAGGGGCAGGCCGTGCGCGCCCACGGCCAGGCTGCGGTCGATGGCGCGCGCGGCGTGCTCGTACACCGAGGCCGAGATTTCGCTGACCTGGGGCGTCTCGTAGACGTCCTCGACGCCGTCGGGCAGGGGCGCGGCATCGAGGAACGGCACGTCCTCGCGCAGGATGGCCGGGTCGCCCGTGGCATGCAGGTAGTGCGCGCAGGCGAAGGGCAGCCACAGCAGATCGTCGGAGAAGCGGGTGCGCACGCCCGCGCCGCCCGGCGCATGCCACCAGTGCTGCACGTCGCCCTCCTGGAACTGGCGCGAGGCGCACAGCAGGATCTGCGCGCGCAGCAGCGAGGGATCCGCCCAGGCGAAGGCCATGGCGTCCTGCAACTGGTCGCGGTAGCCGGTCGCGCCGCCGGCCTGGTAGAAGCCCGCCTTGGCCCACAGCCGCGAGGACTGGGTCTGGTACAGCAGCCAGCGGTTCACCATCACGTCCAGCAGCGGGTCGGGCGTGCGGACCTGGGTGGCGCCGAGCAGCGAGTCCCAGTACCGGCGGACGGCTTGCTCGCGCTGGGTGGCGGGTACGGGGGCGGCTTGCGCCATCAGCGCCCGCGCGGCCTCGGGGCTGGGCGCGTAGCCGATCAGGTAGACCTGCTCGATGGTCGCGCCGGGGCGCAGCGTGGCGAGGCGCGACAGCGCCGCGCAGGGGTCCAGCCCGTAGCCGCCGCGCTGGCCCAGCAGGGCCGGGAGCTGCAACTGCCCCTGGGTGTCGAAGAACGCGCTGCGGTCGCAGGTCCAGTCCAGGCTGTCGTGGCTTCTGTCGCTCGCATGGCCGTGGGCTTCGCAGAAGAAGGCCGTTCCACCGCCCAAGCCGGCCGCGGCCTCGGTCTGGGTGCACAGCAGCCCCTCCAGCCCCTGGGCGGGCGGATGGGCCAGGCAAGGCGCGGTTGCCACCGTCGCGCGGTCCGCGCGCTTTTCCCCCATCATCCACTCGACCATGCCGACGATGCGCAGGTGCGCCTTGCGCGTGCCGTGGTTGGTGACCGTGATGCGCACCTGTTTCACCGCGGTCTCGATGTCCACGCACCAGCGCACCGAGACTCCCAGGTCGCCGCGCCGGTGGCTGATGCCGGTGAAGCCCTGGCCGTGCACGATGCGGTACGTCGCGCCAGCCTCGCCCCAGGCGGAGGGCGTGACGCTCCAGACGTCCTGCGTGCGCCGGTCCTGCAGCAGGAACCATTCGACGGGCGTGTCGGCCACGGGGTCGTTGCGCCATGCCGTGAGCTGGTTCAGCCGGCTGTTCAGCGCCCAGGTGTTGCCGCCGCCGCTGTCGGAGATCTGGCTGCCGAAGCCGGGGTTGGCCAACACGTTGACCCAGGGCCTGGCCGGGCGCAGGGCGGGCCCCACGTCGAACTGGAAGTCGCCCGTGTCCGTGGAGAACGCGCCCGTCGGCGCCCGGGCCGCGCTGCCCAGGCTGCGGCGAACACCCACCTGGCGCGGCGGCGCATCGGCGCGCAGCGGGCCCGACCGGGCCGCGTGGCGGTCGCTCCAGGCCTTGACCTGGTGCGACAGGGCGCGGCCATCGGCGTGCAGCCATGCGCACGCCAGGCGTTGCAGGTTGGCCAGTTGCTCGGGGGTGATCTCGGCCGGGCGGAAGACGTGCAGGCCCGCCACCGCCGGCCCCGGGCGGGCCTTGCGGTCCGTCTCGTGCTGGTCGCACAGCAGGTTCAGTTCCTGCTGCACGGGCATGTGGTACGAATGGGCTTCGCTGCTGAGCACGACCACGTCGCACCCCACGCCGCCACGCGACCATTCGCACAAGGCCTGCACCAGGATGCGCAGCAGGCCCAGGCCCTGCGGCGCGCCCGCGCTCACCAGGATCAGGGGCCGGTCGCCGGAAACGCCCAGCGGCCACAGCACCCGCCGGTCATGGGCCTGGGCCGCGCCCGGCGCGCTCGCCGCGCTTTTCAAGGCGGCCTTGGGCAGGGTGAAGACCAGGGCGGTGGTCAGCAGTTGCAGGGCGGGGAGGTGTTCCGGCCCGGGGCGGTGCGGCGCCGCCTGGCCCTGCGCCAGCGTCGCGGACATCACCGAGGCGCGCTCCACGTAGCTGGGCTGGCGGTACTTGTCCACCACCGCCATGAGCGTGGCTTCGGAGTCGCATGCGGCGGTGGCGAAGGTCACGCTCACCTGCTGCCCTGGGGCAATGCGCAGCCGCGCGCCCAGGACCGCCACGGGATCCAGGTGGGTGTCCAGCGCCGCCGCCTGGCCGGGCACGGGCGCCAGGCTGGCCAGCGGCTGGCTCGGCGCATGGCCGCGCCCCAGCCACTGGCTGCGGTCGGTCTGGCAGCGCAGGCCCAGGATCTCGCCGCTCGCATGGGCCAGGAAATGCGCGGCGCGCAGGGTGCCGTCGCCAGCCAGCCGGGGCACCCTTTCGAAGCACAGGGCCTGCTGGTCGGGGCGCCAGTCCGCCTTGACGAACATGTTGGAGAAGGCGGGATGCGCCTCGTCCGCCGCGGCGCTCGTCAAGGTCACCTCGAAGGCCGAGATCAGCTCCAGCTCGATGGTCTGCGGGCCCAGGTTGTTCAGCACCACCTTGCGGAACTCGATGTCGTCCTCGGGGCTGACCCAGACCGTGGTGCGCGCGCGCAGGCCGGGCCAGTGCGCCTCGAAGCACACGCGGTCCTGCTGGAAGGTGCTCTGGTAGGTGGCCGCCGGGTCGGGCGCCGGGTGGCGCGTCACCGAGACCGGCGTGGCATGGCGCTTGAGCCGCAGGTACACGAAGCTGCCGCAGGCATCGCGCAATACGTCATCCCGCCAGCGCGTGATGCCGGCCGCGCCCAGGCGGCTCCAGCCGGCGCCGTTCGCGCGCAGGGTGACGCTGTAGCGCCCGTTGGACAGCAGGTGGGTGGGCTCCAGGGCCTGCGCGCCCGGGATCACGGTGCGGGTGGAATGCCCGCGCCGCTTGTGCGGGGACTGCGGCGGCGCCCCCAGCGCCGGCGGGGTGCGCAGCCTGGAGAGCTCGCGCGGAACGCGCTCCTGCAGCAGCGATGAGACCGCCTCGATGCCGGGGTGGCCCATCATCCAGCGCTGCGCCACGCCCCGCAGCAGCACGTTGGCCAGCGCCACGATGGTCATGCCCTGGTGGTGCGCCATGTAGGTGCTGACCCGCGTGAAGGCTTCGCCGTGGGTCTGCCGCCCGGGCGTGAAGTCCAGCGCGTCGAGAAAGCCGTAGCGCCCGCGCGCCGAGAGGGCCGCCAGGGCGCGGAAGTTCTGGCAGGCGGCCTGCACGTCCACCTGGCACGCCAGGGCCGTGGCGTAGGGGGCGATCACCTTCTCGGCCGCCGGCGTGCGGCGCAGCGCCAGGCGCGGCACCCCCTGCGGCGCGTACTGGTACGCCAGCGTCTGGTCCCGCCCCGCATAGGCGCTTTCCGAAATGCCCCAGGGCATGCCGTGCCCGCCGACGAAGGCCATCTGCTCCCGCAGCGCCGAGCGGTTGGCCTCGTCCAGTGCGCCGCCCGGGGGTTCGGCGATGACCAGCAACGGCATGAGGTACTCGAACATCGAGCCCGACCACGACCGCAGCACGGCGCTGCGGCCACTGGCGAAGAACGGCCGCCCCAGCGCCTTCCAGTGCCGCACGGGCACATCGCCCTTGGTGATGGCGAGCAGGCTGGTGGTGCGCGACTCCGACGCCAGCAGGTCGTAGAACGAGGTGTCGAGCTGCTGCTCTTCCAGCCGGTAGCCGATGTGCAGCAGATGGCGCTTGGCGTGGAACAGGAAGCCGAAATCCGCCTCCCAGGCCAACTGCTCCAGCGCGCGGGCCAGCGCCAGCAACCGCTGCGTGATGAGGGGGCCGTCGCCGGCCCCGATGGCCGCGCTGTCCAGGGCCGCCGACTGCACCGTGGCCAGGTGGTCGGCCAGGAGCCACTGCAGCCCGTCGTGGGCGCGTGCCTCGCCGTCCGCCGGCATGGGGGGCTCGGGCGGTGCCTGGGCGCTCAGTTCGGCCGCGGCGCCGTGCAGCAGGGCGTAGAAAGCGGCGCGGCCGGGCAGGTCCTGCGGGGAGGGCAGTTCGGCGTCCAGCAGCCGGCCGGTGGCGGTCTGGTGCGGCGGGTGGTGCAGCAGGCCATGGATGCCGGCCCGCAGCGGCGCCAGCCGCGCCCGCGAGGCGTGCATCGCCCGCAGCGCCGCGTGCTGGTCGAGCGGGTCGCGGGCCAGCGCGGCGCAGGCCTGGGACACCGCGAGCAGATGGGCGCTCAGGTTGCCGCTGTCCACGGTCGAGACGTAGCGCGGGTGCAGGGGCTGCAGGGTCTCGGTGTCGTACCAGTTCAGGAAATGCCCCCGGTGGCGCTCCATTTTCTGCAACGTGCCAAGCGTGGCCTCCAGGCGCGCCAGCAGCTCGAAGCTGCCGATCCAGCCGAACTGCCGCGCGCAGGCGGCGCTGAGCAGGTAGAGCCCGATGTTGGTGGGCGAGGTGCGGTGGGCGATGGCCTCGAACGGCGCGGTCTGCAGGTTGTCGGGCGGCAGGTGGTGGTCGCCCGGGCCCACGCAGCGCTCGAACAGGCGCCAGGTGTCGCGCGCGATGCCCTCCAGCAGCACGCGGTCGTCCGGGGCCGGCGCGGGGCGATGGGCGTGCTGCCAGGGTCTGTTGCAGAGCCACACCAGCACCGGGCTGCAGGCCCAGACCGCGAGCACGCACAGGGCCAGGGGTGTGATGGGGGTTGGCAGCGCCCACAGCCCCGCCAGCAGCGCCAGCGCGCTCAACGAGGCGGCCCGATGCCGGGCCAGCGCGGGCGCCAGGCCCGGCTTGAGGGCGGCGTGGGCGGATTCGGCGGTCGTCCACTCCAGCAGATGCCGTTGGCTCAGCAGCATGCGGTACGCCGTGCGGGCGATCGCGTCGGCATGCAGCAGGGCCTGCGGCAGCAGTTGGGCCAGGTACCAGGCGCCACCCAGCACGGCGCGCAGCAGATCCCTGCCGCCGGCAATGGCAAAGCGCGCGCCCACCGACCGGGCGCGGCGCGGCAGCAGGCCGGCGAGGCTGCCGACCACCGGCCCGGTGGCATAGGCCATCGCCGTCAGCGCCAGCGCCATCGGCAGCGCCAGGCCATGCCCGGCCATGGCGGCGACGATCAAAACCAGCGATGCCGGCGCCACCAGGGAGCGGCGCAGGTTGTCGAACAGCTTCCAGCGGCTGACGGGGGAAAGCCCCCAGCGCCGGTGGTGCCAGAGCATCGGCAGCAGTTGCCAGTCCCCGCGGGTCCAGCGGTGCTGGCGCGCGGCGTCGGTGTCGCTGTGCGGCGGGTCCGCCTCGATCACGGCCACGTCGGACACCACCGCGCAGCGCACCAGCGCGCCCTCCAGCAGGTCGTGGCTGAGCACGCGCTCGTGCGGCAGGCGCTCGCCCAGCACGGCGTGCAGGGCGGCCACGTGCAGCAGCCCCTTGCCGATGAAGCTGCCTTCGCCGAAGAAGTCCTGGTACACGTCCGACGTCGCGGCGCTGTAGGGGTCGATGCCCTGCTGCCCCGCGAACAGCCACTGCCACGGCGAACGGGCGCCCGCCCGGGGCAGGGGCGCCACCACGCGCGGCTGCAGGATGCCGTAGCCCTGCGTCACCGTGCGGCCCGTGCCGTCCAGCCGGGGCTGGTTGTCCGGGTGCTCCGCCACGCCCACCAGGGCGCGCAACTGGCCGGGAGGCAGTTCGGTGTCGCTGTCGAGCGTCAGGACGTAGCGCGTGTCCGGCGCCGCCTGCGACAGCGCCGCCATGTCCATGAACGGCCCCGGCACGCCCGTGGCCAGCGTGGCAACCAGTTGTTCGAGCTTGCCCCGCTTGCGCTCCCACCCGATCCATTGGCGCTGGGTGGCGCTGTATACGCGGGCGCGGTGCAGCAGCAGGAAGCGCGGCGCGGCGCCGGGCGCCGGAGGGTGCCGCGCATTCAGCGCCTGCAGCAGCTCTTGCGCGTGCGCCAGCAGGGCTGCGTCTTCCGGCAGGCTCTCGGCGTCCGCATCGGCCCAGTCGCTGAGCAGGGCGAACTGGGCGCTGGCCTCCGGGTTGGCCAGGTAGTGCAGGTGCAGGCGGTGCACCAGTTGCGCGACCGTGGCGCGGCTGCCGAGCAGCGCCGGAATCACGACCATCGTGCGCGCCGACGGCGGGATGCCGTGCTTGAGCAGAAACCGCGCAAGATGCGCCGGCGTGGCCGATTCGGAGATCAGGCGGTTGACCAGGGCAATCACCGCCTCGGACGCCGGGAACGCCATCAGCAGCCCCAGCAGGCCGAGGGCCGCGTAGCCCTGCTGCGTCAGCGCGCCGCCCGACAGATGGAGCAGCCCGGCCACGAGCGCCAGCGTGCCGGCCAGGATGGCCCCCATGTAGGTGGCCGTGCGGGGGAGCGCCGGCAGCGCATGCCCCAGGTCCGCGAGGCGCCGCCGCGCGCCCAGCGCGTGCTCCAGTTGCGCGCGCCCCGCGCCATGGAGCCAGTACCCCGCCTGGGCGGCGGAGCCCTGCGCGCCGGACATGAAGCGGATCAGCGTCTGCGCCACGGCGGATTCGCTCTGCCCCTTGCAGCGCGCGGTGAGGCGCTCGATGCCGTGCAGCGTGGTGTTGCGGCTGGCATCGTCCTCGGCGACGAACACCGGCGACGCCTGCATCACGCGCATGGTCCGGCTGGTGTGGGCCACGATGCTGGGCCAGTCGCTGGCCCCGATCAGCCGCAGGGAAGCCACGGCATTGCCCACGCTCAGGTGGTCCGCGGCGTGGTCGGCGTGCTGCTGCACCTGGAGGGACGGCAGGTCGGGAATGGCTTCCTGGAGCCAACGGTCCACCGCCGGGTGCGAACCGCCGGAGCCGCCCCGGTGCCCCATCAGCACCTGGGCCAGATGGGCCAGGAAGACCTGCCCCACGCCGCGCGCATCCATCAGGCGCTGCATGGCCTGAAGCTCGTCCAGCGCCAGGGGATGGGCGCGGTCGGCGCACAGCACCGCCAGTTCCCGCGCGGCCCCGTGGCTGGCGATCCGGTCGGCCAGGCGCCGCAGGTTCTCCACCAGCACCACCCGCAGCGTGGTGGGCAGCGCCCAGAGCTCGCCCTGGCTGAGCTCGCCGCCCTCCTGGTAGGCGTTGAGAAAGCAGGTCAGCAGGTCTTCGTCGAAGGCGCTGTCGGTATGCGCCACGAAAGCCCAGGCCACGTGGTAGATGCGCGGCAGCCCGACGAGGGACTCGGCCTGCAGGACGGGCAGGGTGCGGTAGTAGCGCGTGGGCAGGCCCTCGCCGATTTCCCTCAGTTGATCCTCGATCAGCGAAAAATTGTCCAGCAGCCACTCGGAGCCCGGGCCGACTTCATGCCCGTCCTGGGTGAGTTCTGCGATGTAGCGGAACGACGTGCGCAGCGACCGCAGGTTGCCTTGCAGGCGCGGATGGAACGTGGCCTGCCCGAACCGGGCCTTGCCCACGCGGTGCGAACCGTTCAGGCTGAGCCCGTACCGTTCGAAGCCCGCGCAGCCGAACAGCTCGGCCCTGAACGGCCCGAGGGTGGGGCCGCTGCGGGTATCCAGTACACGATCGAGCTGTGGGGGTACCCAGGTCCATCGGCGTCGCAGTCCCATGGGTTTTCCGTGCATCGGGTGCTACAGCACCAGCCACGCCGTGCCGGCCACCAGCGCGATCAGCAGGGTCGCCGTGAGGGCGCGCTCCGCCAGCAGGCGGTGGCATCTGGACAGGCCGGTCCACGCCGCCCGCAA
>Ga0075163_10000350_pt1 | contig 58714 bp, 52 predicted proteins | sample JI1023141ADNA_FD_71478 | JGI IMG/M metagenome (GOLD analysis project Ga0075163, IMG submission 71478) | Wastewater effluent complex algal communities from Wisconsin, to seasonally profile nutrient transformation and Carbon sequestration -... | ecosystem: Engineered > WWTP > Effluent > Algae... | reverse complement strand
GAGATACATGTTTTAGGTCGCAAGATGATCGCCAACGGTCAACTGGACGAGGACGGGCTGTCGCGCCTTGTGGCCGCGTTCTACGGCCGTGTCCGCCGCGACGCTGACCTCGGCCCGATCTTCAACGACGCCATCTCGGATTGGCCGTCCCACCTCTCGAAGCTGACCGACTTCTGGCATTCGGTCATGCTCACCAGCGGCCGGTTCAAGGGCAATCCGATGATGAAGCACCTCATCCATCGGGCGCGCATCCGGCCTGAACATTTCGATCGCTGGCTCGCGTTGTGGGACGAGGTGACGTCGGAACTCATGGCGCCCGAACATGCCGCGGCCCTTCAGGAGAAGGCCCAGCGCATCGGCGAAAGCCTGAAGCTCGCGCTCTACTACCGGCCTGAGAATGGCGCGCGAGGCGCGGCATGAGCATCGCGCCTTACAGCTCCTCGCCGCTCTTCGACGAAACGTCTCTGCCCGCCGCCCTGCGCTCCGAGCACACGACGAAAGCCGGCGTATGGGCGCTGATCCGCATATTCGAAGGGTCGGTTCGCTATACCGAGCTCGATCCGCTGTCCGAAACCGTGCTGACGCCTGAACGGCCGGGCCTCATCGAGCCTCGGCGCCGGCACTTCGTTACACCGCTCGGGCCTGTGCGCATGCAGGTGGAATTCTATCGCGCCCGGCCGGACGTGTGATCGGGTGACGAGCGGCCATGGATGATTTCAGCCTCGCCCGCGCGCTGCATGTGGTCTCCGTCGTGATGTGGATCGGCGGCGTCGCCTTCGTCACGACCGTCGCCATGCCGGCCATCCGCGCCGCCGAGCCGGCCGCCGCACGGCTGTCGGTCTTCCACCGGTTCGAGCAGCGCTTCGTCTGGCAGGCGCGCTTCTGGGTTCTGCTCGCAGGCGCCAGCGGCGTCTGGATGACCGAGAGCGGCGGCCTGTGGGATCGCTTCAGCGACCCTGCCTTCTGGTGGATGCACGCCATGGTGGCGGTTTGGCTCGTGTTCTTCGCGATGCTCTTCGTGATCGAGCCGCTTGTCCTTCAGCGCCGCATGGCCGGATCGGCGCAGCCGGAAAAAGATTTCGACCGCATGGAGCGCATGCACCGCGTCGTGCTGGCGCTCGCGCTGACGGCGGTGATCGGCGCGGCGGCCGGCAGCCGGGGCTTGCTTTGAAACAGATAGCAACAGGAACGCGCCGCACAGGCGGCTGAATTCAACGAGCGGGGGTTCGTTATGAACACATATGCGAGCGTATTCACGATCCGCAGGCTGTGGATCATTCTGGCGGTCAGCATGGTCGTCATGTTCGCGATCCTGCTGTATTTCGGGCGCGAGATTTATCAGGCCGCGCCGCCCATACCGGAATCGGTGCGGGCCGAAAGCGGCGAAACGATCTACACGCGTGCGGACGTCGAGCGCGGCCAACAGGTCTGGCAGGCGATGGGCGGCATGCAGCAGGGCTCCATCTGGGGCCATGGCGGCTATCTCGCGCCCGACTGGAGCGCTGATTGGCTGCACCGCGAAGCGCTCGCCTATCTCGACATCATCGCGCGCGAGCAGGAGGGCGCGCCGTTCGATCAGCTCGACGAGCGGCGTCAGGAATACGTCCGCGCCACGCTCCGGCTGGATATGCGTCGCAACACCTACGATCCGCAGACGGGCGCCGTCACCATCACCAATGGCCGCGCGCAGGCGATCGCGGTGGTCGAGGCGCATTATCGCGACCTTTATCAGGCGCGCACCGAGGACGCGCAGGAACTGCGCGTCGATTACGCCTTCCCGATTCACACACGCCTGACCGACTCAGACGCCCACGCGGTGGCCGCCTTCTATTTCTGGACGGCATGGGCCGCCACGACCGAGCGTCCCGGCGACACGATCACCTACACAAGCAACTGGCCGCATGAGCCGCTCGTCGGAAACACGCCGACGGCGGCGGTCTTCATGTGGTCGATCATCTCGATCTTCGTGCTTCTGGGCGGCATCGGCGCGCTCGTCTGGTACTACGCACGCGAGTTCGACGTCTGGCGCGCCGACAGCGAGCCGGAAACCGGCTTCGCGCGCACCGACTTCATGGAAGGTCTGGCGCTGACGCGCTCGATGAAGGCGACCACCAAGTATTTCTGGGTTGTGATCGCTCTGTTCTCGGCCCAGGTCGTGCTGGGCATCATCACCGCGCACTATCAGGTCGAAGGTCAGGGTCTCTACGACCTGCCTTTCACAGATACATTGCCCTATGCCGTCACGCGCACCTGGCATACCCAGCTCGCCGTGCTCTGGATCGCCGTCGCATGGCTGGCGACCGGCATCTATGTCGCGCCACTCCTGTCGGGGCATGAGCCGAAATTCCAGACCTTCGGCGTGAACTTCCTGTTCTACAGCCTGCTCGTCATCGTGGTCGGCTCGTTCGCCGGACAGTGGGCGGCGGTCAACGGTTTCTTCGACGATCTGACGGCGAATTTCTGGTTCGGCCACCAGGGCTACGAGTACACCGATATCGGCCGCTTCTGGCAGATCTACCTCTTCATCGGCCTGCTTCTGTGGGTGGCGCTGGTGCTGCGCGCGCTGTGGCCCAAGCTGAAGGAGAAAGGCGGCTCGTCGCTCATTCTCCTCGTCGCGCTCTCGGCTGTATCGATCGGCCTTCTTTTCGGCGCCAGCCTGATGTGGGGCGAAAAGACCCATATCGCGATCATGGAGTATTGGCGCTGGTGGGTGGTGCATCTGTGGGTCGAAGGCGTGTTCGAGGTCTTCGCCACCGCCATCGTCTCGGCGCTGCTGGTGCGGATGGGGCTGGTGCGCGTCTCCGTCGCGACGACGGCGGTGTTGCTGGCGACGATCATCTTCCTCGGCGGCGGCGTGCTCGGCACGTTCCACCATCTCTACTGGAGCGGCACGCCGGTCGCGGTGCTGGCGCTCGGCGGCGTGATCTCCGCGCTGGAGGTCGTGCCGCTCACCGTCGTCGGCTTCGAGGCCTATAACCGCTCGAAACTGGAAGGCCAGCAGCCATGGGAGCACGTCTACCGCTGGCCGTTCCGCTTCTTCGCGGCGGTTCTTGTGTGGAACCTGGTCGGCGCGGGCCTGTTCGGCTTCCTGATCAATCCGCCGATCTCGCTCTATTACATGCAGGGCCTCAACACGACGGCCACCCATGGCCATGCCGCCCTGTTCGGCGTGTACGGCATGCTGGGCCTCGGCCTTCTGCTCTACTGCATGCGCGGCCTGACCGACCCGACGCGATGGAACGAGCGTCTGCTGTCGATCTCGTTCTGGTGCCTCAATATCGGCCTGTTCATGATGACATTCCTGTCGCTGCTGCCGCAGGGTCTCTGGCAGACCTACGTGTCTTTCAGCGATCACTATGCTGCGGCGCGCTCGGCCGAGTTGATGCACCATCCGATCATGGAGGGACTGGTATGGGCGCGCGTGCCGGGCGACATCGTGTTCGCCGTCGGGGTCGGAGCCTTCGCGCTGTTCTTCGTCAAGGCCTTCCTCGGCGGGCGCAAGACATCCGCCGAGGCGGCGCGACCCTCTTGAGGCACGCCCTCTCGCCCGCCGCTGCTGGCAGGCTAATGCCAGTTTCGCTCTTTCGGTGCGTCCGACTGTACTGCGCTCAGGATTTCATGGTCGGAGGAGTGACGATCGTCGAAGCGAAGAATTGACCCATGGCGAAGGCCTGGCTGGGACTCCAGCACGGATCGCATATTCGGTCAGCTCGTGTGGCAGGTATGGGCGCTGGCTCTGCGCCTCGCCTTACAGCGCCTCTTTATCGAGTTCGATTGCAGGCTTCGGCATATCGAGCGGTGTGGCGGAGTAGCGAGGCGCGGGCGCCGGTTGGGTTTCCCCAGCTACTTCAATGAAAGCGCTGCGCGTGCCCGCACCCATTCCAAGGCGCAGGTGAAGCAGCTGGCAGCGGCGATCGAACGGTATGGCTTCAACGTGCCGATCGTCATCGACGAGACCAACCGGATCCTGGCCGGTCACGGCCGGCTGGCGGCGGCCCGCCAGCTCGGCATGGAGGCGGCGCCCTGCATCCGGATCGGGGCGATGAGCGAGGCCGACAAGAAGGCTTACGTGATCGCCGACAACCGCATCGCCGAGAAGGCCGGGTGGAACCGGACGCTGCTGGCAGAGGAATTGTCCTTCCTCGTGGGCGAGAGCTTCGAGATCGAGCTGACCGGCTTCAGCGTCCACGAGGTCGATGTGATCCTCGCCGACGCCGAGGCGGCCAAGCCCGAGGGCAGCGACCCCGAGGCCGATGCAGCGCCCGAAGTCTCGCCCGGCCCGCCGGTGACGCGCCGCGGCGATGTCTGGGCCCTCGGCCGCCACCGCCTCATCTGCGGCGATGCCCGGGCGCCGGACGACTATGTCGACCTGATGCAGGGGGATGTGGCAGCGCGGTGGAGGCAGTCGGTTGGGGAAAGTGCTCGCATTTATCAACTGGGATCGATGCCGAACCTTCCGCTGCAGCCGAGCTATGGCGCGAGAATATGCGCTGATTGGTCCCAACTCTGTCACCCTGAACGCTCTGTATGTTCATTCTTCAGCAGCTTGCTAAAGCGTCAGGCCGCCATCGACTATGAGCGTGTGCCCGGTAACGTAGGCCGCTAGCGGCGAGGCGAGGAACACGGCGGCGCCTGCCATGTCTGCGGGCGTGCCAGCCCGGCCCGCGGGGATGCGCGCCAGCATTGCGGCGTGGCGGCGAGCGTCGCCGGTGGCGACGGCTGTCAACTTCGTTTCGACGAAGCCGGGCGCGATGCCGTTGACGCGTATCCCTTGCTCCGCCCATGCGAGCGACAGCGATTTCGTGAGGCTGATCGCCCCCGCCTTCGAGGCGCCATAGGCGGGAAGGCCGGCATGGGCCTTCACCCCAGATACGGAGCTGACGATGACAATGGCGCCGCGGCGCGCGGCCAGCAACGGTCGGAACCGGGTGCAGCACTGCATGACGCTGCCCAGATTGACGGCGACAACGCGGTTCCAATGCTCAAGCTCGAATTCACCGCCGCCATGGACAACGATTCCTTGCGACAGGATCAGGACGTCGAGCATCGTGAATGCTGCGGCGCCCGCTTCGATATCGGCAGGAACAGCCACATCGACGCAGGAGTAAGTCAGACCTGTCAGGTCGGATCCATTGGCGGCGCTGTAATCGGCGGTAGCGGCCCGTGTACCCCAGACGTGGACATCGGCGCCGCGTGCCCGAAATCCCTGCGCGATGCCATTGCCGATGCCGCTCGATCCGCCGACCACCAGCACCGTCTTGCCGGTAAAATCCGTATCGCGGAGGGTCACAGGGGCTGGAAGCGGATCGGCAGAGTCTTCAAACCACTGACGAAATTAGATTGCAGCCAAGCCGGCTGGCCGTCCCGTTGGAACCCACCGACACGGGCCAGCAATTCCTCGTAGAACACACGCACTTCCATCTTCGCCAGATGCTGCCCCAGGCACAGATGCGGACCGTAGCCGAAGGCGATGTGTTTGTTGGGTGTGCGATCGACATGGAATGCGAACGGTGCATCGAACACCTCTTCATCCCGGTTTGCGGATGGGTAACACATCATCAGATTATCGCCGGCCCTGATGGCCTGGTCGCGTAAGACGCAGTCAGCGCTGGCGGTACGGAAAAAATGGCGAACGGGCGACGTCCAGCGGGTCATCTCGTCGACCGCTGAAGGGAGCAGCGACAAATCCGCCGTCAACTTCGCGCATTCCTGAGCGTTGTCGATGAGCGCGAGCAACCCGCCGGCGGTGGTCGAGCTGGTCGTGTCGTGTCCTGCCGTCGCGACCAGGATGTAATACGACATCGCCTCGTGATCCGCGATCGGGCGTCCGTCGATTTGCGCGTTGGCGATCACGCTGGCCAGATCGTCCGTGGGATTCGCGCGCCGCGCGGCGGATAGCTCACGAAAGAATGCGGAGAACTCGGCGACGCTTTCGGCGATATTCACGTGGGCGCGCGTCGCTTTGACGTCCGGATCGTCGCTGCCGAAAATCTCCTGCGTCAGCTTCAGCATCATCGGTTCGGCGCTGCGGGGCAGCCCGAGCGTCAGCATGATGACGCGCAGCGGATACCAGACCGCGACATCCTGGACGAAATCGCACGCGCCGCCCCGCGCCAGCATGTCGTCGATGCATTCGCGCGCCAGCGTACGGCATTCGTCCTCAAGCAGGCGTACCCGCTGCGGATTGAACCAAGCCTGCGCCAGGCGCCGATAGTTGAAGTGATCCGGCGGGTCCATATTGACCAGACTGCGCAGCAAGGTCGTGCTGCCGCCCGTCATCGCGCGCGTGCGCTCCTCGTCCGCCAACGTGCGGAGCAGAAGTCGCGGCGCGTTCAGGAATGCCGGGTTCTTTTCCACGTCTTGGATGTCGGCGTATTTCGAAACCGTCCAGAAGGGGCGGAAGTTGGCCGGCTGTGTCCAGTGCACCGGCGCCTGGGCACGCAGTTCGGCAAACAGCGCGTCGTACCGATCTGGAAAGCCATGCGTCACGGGCGACGCGATGGCGTCGTCGATGTCGAGGGCCGGGGTTTCTGTCGCCTGTTGTGCGCTCATGCGGCGACGCTTTCGCCCTGCGCGGGGTCCTCAAGGATCACGATTTCGCCGGTGTCGCCGTTCACCGAAATGAGGGCGCCGTTCTCGATCCGCTTGGTGATGCCCGGCACCGAAGACACGCATGGAATGCCGAGCTCGCGTGAGACGATCGCGGCGTGGCTGTTGAACAGGCCGAATTCCGTCACCACCGCACCGGACACCAGGAACAACGGCGTCCAGCTGGGGTTGGTGGTTGCGGTGATCAGGATGTCGCCGGGCTCCAGCAACCCCGGATCTGCCGGATCGTGAACGATCCGGGCGCGTCCGGACACGACGCCGGGCGAACAGGCAAGCCCCTTCAGGTGCTCGCCGGCGCGCGAATGTGCCGGTTTGTCAGGTTCGACCCGCAGGGGCCAGGTTTCCGGCGGGGGGTAGACGCCGTTGACAATGAACGGAGGCTCGCGCCGTGCGACTTCCAGATAGGTCTCGTGGCGATCGGCAAGGCGATCGGCAAAGCCCGCCGGATGCGCCGCGAAAGCGTCGAGCTCTGACGCCTGCAGCATGTAGGCGTGCTCTCGGTGAGTAATCACGCCAGACGCCACGAGGCGGCGCGCGATCTCTTCAACGCACACGCGCGCCTCGTGCACGACCCGCACGAACAGGTTTTTCGAGCGCTCGCGCGCCGTGAACCAGGCGGCTACCGCTTCGGCTGCGGCGCGGACGCTTTTGCCGTCTGCGGAGCGGTCGAAATCGGCAAGCAGCGCCGCGCGGATGTCGGCATTGCGGCGCTGGGCGATCGTCGGGTCGGCGCCGTCGTCCTGCTTCGCCATCGACTCGATCAGGGCCAGCGCGTTGTCGGGGTGCGTCTCGAATGTCGAGCCGATGAGATCCCATTCATTGGAGCCGCGCGATCCATGATCGTACAGGAATTGCGCGAACGCCGCGTTGAAGGCATCGCCGTAGCTGTCGGACCGCCGCTCGCGCAGGGCCGCCGCTAAGCCGGGCGTTGCGCGCACCACGCGGCTGAGCCGCCATAGCTGTCCGGCGATGTCGGCGGTTTCGACATGACCGATACCGGCGCATAGCCGTGCCATGTCGTCGCTGCGGTCGATGCCGGCGAGCAGCGTCTGGAGATAGCCCATCGCTGTCATCCCGGCCTGGCCGGTATGGACGTGCAGTTTGCCGTTGCGCCGCATTGTAGGCAGCAGAGACCGCATGCGCTCGACCAGGCCAGCTATCGTCAGCGAGCTGAGGTCGGGGCGCGCTGCGCGTATGGCATGGGCGTTGGCCTGGAGCTCGTCGACATCCGAGGGCGTCTGACCCGCTAGGATCGCCTCGAACGTCTTGCGGAGGCGCGGCCCGGCCGCCGCGTTCTGGTGCCAGGGCTCGGCGACATAGCCCGGCATCGCAGGATCACCGTCGAACGCCGCCGCAAGCTGATGCGGATCGCCTCCCGGCATGCGCGCGGTCAGGATCAGCATCGCCGAAAGATTGAGATAGAAATAGCCGCCGAACGCGCCATAGATGGAATCGCCGGGCTCGATCTCGTCGCGGTCGAAGCCGCCAAGACCGACATAACCGTCCCATGTCCCCTGGTCGAACGGCCCGGCCCACACCAAGGTCCATCCCAGCGGCGACAATGGCTCGCCCATCACCTCCGCGGCGTTGGACCGCGTGAACAGCGGGAAGCGCTTCGACGGCGCCTCATTCAGAAGCCACTCGTTGAGCCGCATCGCATCCTCCCAGCATCTTTTTGTTTTCTTTTTGTCGTAACGATCAGTTCGTCTCGGTAAGCAGACCGTCAAGGACCTCCGCCTGCGCCGGCTGCAGAACCGCCGCCCATTCAAGACAGCCCATGCCGGTCTTGTCGCCGATCTGGACGTGTGAGATCGCGTTGTTGTCGTAACGCCGCGCGCCCGACCCCGGCAGGTATTTCGGTACGTGCAGCTTGGTGCGGCCCGTCAACGTGATCGGCTCTTCGAAACCGAAGCGGATTTGGCTGCTGTCGTAGGTCAGCAGGCCCGGCTTCGGCGTAAAAGTGCCGCTCACGTCGTTGGTGACGTAGCTTCCGGCTTCATTCACGAGAATGCCGACGCCGACCGTTCCGTTCGCGCCCGGAAAGCCGATGGCGTTGCAGAAGATGTTGCCCTGGTCGAGCGCGGAAGCGGTCCAGAAGACACCGGAATCGAAGTTGGATTCGACCCGCTCGCCCCAAGTGTGATCGCGCACGAACAACCCGCTCGTCTTCACCGTCCGCTCGCCGACCCGCAACGTGCCGTACCAACGTCCCGCCTGTTCGTAATGCGCCTGCGCGGTCGAGTGCTTGCCGTCACCTGACTGACTGAGCGTATCGGCGATATAGGCCAGCCCCTGGTTGAAGTCGGCGACCGGAATGTCGGACTCGAGCACGATGTCGAGCACGCCCTTGGTGTCGCCGCCAGACTTGTGCGCGATGAAGCCGAACGGACCCTCGCCCTTCACGCCGTCGATCTCGGCACGGATGCGCCAGCGCGTCCACGGCGTTTCGGGTTCGGCGAAAAGCTCCGGGATGTCATCGTTAATGCGCAGCGTGTCCGAGAGCGGCCGATGTAGGATCGCCGAACACGGCACGCCGTCTACATAGATCGCGATATGCGCCTCGTGATCGTTCTGCGCGGGCCAGCGCTTGGTATGAATCAGGAAGCCGTGCCCGCCCTCCAGATCCCAGGCCACGAAGAACATGTTTTCCTGCCAGCGCGCGGGGGCCGGCGAAGGCGGTCGGTGCAGGAACTCGTCCTGGTCGGCGAAGCTTGGCGCGCCCAGACGTTCGGTCGCCGCGAACTTCATGCCGTAACCTTTGCATCGATGCGGAACAGCTGCCGCGCGTTGTCTACGAGGATTTTCTGGCGCGCTTCCGGCGCGATGTCGGCCAGCATTTCCTCAGCCTTCGCCTGGCAGTTCGGCCATTCGGTATCGAGGTGCGGATAGTCGGTCTCGAACAGGATGCGGTCGATGCCGATATGGTCCGCCATCTTCAGGCCGACGGGATCGCGGAAGAAGGCGACCCAGCAATTGCGGCGGAAATAGTACGACGGCGGATGCGGCAACGCCTTCTTGTCGACGGTCGCCGTGCCGTCGATGACGATCTCGCTCCAGATGAAGTCAGCGCGATCCAGGACGTAGGGCACAAGGCCAAGCTGGGATTCGGCGTAGCACACGCGCAAATGCGGGATCCGCTCGAACACCGCCGAGAACAGATACTCCAGCAGCGCATGCATCACGTAGAGCGAGGCGCCGACATGCGGCACGGCCGGCGGCGCGTCCTTGGCGGCAAGCCCCATCGGCGATGTGCCGATATGCACGGAAAGCACCATGTCGGCATCGGCAATGGCCTGGAACATCGGATCCCAGTAGCGCGACGACACAGACGGCAGGCCGGAGCGATGGGGGGCTTCCACGAACGAAACCGACTTGAAGCCCAGTTTGGCCAGGCGATCGACTTCGGCGACCGCCAGCTTCACGTCCCATAGCGGCACGATACCCATCGGCACCAGGCGACCGTTCGATCCGGCGCACCATTCCTCGATAATATAGTCATTGTACGCCTTGATGCACGCAAGCGCCAAAGCCTTGTCCTGCGCAAAGCTGAACTGTTCGCCTGCGAACATTACGAACATGTTGGGATAGTTCACCGAAGCGAGGATGCCGGCGGTGTTCATGTCGGCGATGCGAGCCTTGGGATCGTAGCAGCCCTCGCGGATATCCTCGTATGTGGACGGTCCGAACTTAACTTCATGGCGCGGGAAGAACCCCGCAGCCGCAGCAATCTTTACGATTGGGATCTGTTTGCCGTCATAGTGCCATACATCCCCCCACTCGCCTGACGTATCTTCGGCAAAGCGGAAGTTGCCGCCGCCCGCATCCGAAGCCTTGCCGCGCAAGCGGCGGATATAGGGTCCGGCATCGCGCATCCCAGACGGCAGGCGCGACTGCCACACATGCGCGGGCGCCTGGATATGGTCGTCGGGCGAGATAAGGCTTGGCTGCATGGCGTCTGGCTCCCTCAATAGTAATAAGTAACTGCTTACTACTGGAGCCTCCTTGGGTCAAACCTGTCGTCGCCGCAGTGGCTGTAGTGACCAATTACTTTGGACGCTACGCTTGTGTAATAATGCGATGCGACACCTCCGTGAATGAAAGCTTGCCGATGCCGAAAGCGGGCTCCAGCCCTAAAGCCAACTTGCCGCCCGAAGGGGCCAAGCGCCCCAAGCCGGCACGCGTCAGTTCTGCCGAGCGGCGCGAAACCATTCTCGAAGCTGGCCGCGTGATCTTCACCCGGCAGGGGTTTTCAGGCGCGCGCACCAAGGATATCGCTGCAGAGGCCGGGATCAACGAGGCTTTGATCTACCGCCATTTCCAGTCGAAGGAAGAACTGTTCGACGCTGCGGTCATCGAACCGCTGGAGCGGTGGATGTTCACCTATCAGCACCTGGGCGCCAATATTCCGCGCGCGGTCACGACTGAGGACCGCCTGTTCCTACTGCAGAAGACGGCGATCGACTTCATGCGCGAGATCGAGCATGTCCTGCCTTTGCTGGGAATCGCGCTGTTCGGCAGCGAAGGGCATGGCGCGGAATTCTACCGCAAACGTTTCGTGCCGCTGATCGACAGCTGGGCCGAGCGGGCCCGGCTCGCCCTCGCGCCAAATATGCGCGGCGCATCCTTCGACAAGCGCTTCCTCTCGATGGTTGGGATTGGCGTCGGTATTTTTCTCGCCGCCGACGCCCACTTTCGCGGAGAGCCGTTCGATCATGTCGAGGCAGGCTCCAATTTGGCGCGCCTAATGCTGCCGAACTACGACATCGACCACACAGCGACAGACCGGACCAAGAAAAAGGGCGCGGCACCGAATGACCGGACGCCGCGCCTCAGGGGAGCAAGAAAAAACTAGTAGCGAACCTTCGCGTAGATACCGAACCACGCTCCCGGTGCGAACTGCCCAGTAACGGCGACGCCCTGAACCGGCAGACGCATGGTGGTGTATTCTTCGTCGAAGATGTTCTTGCCGAAAGCACCATACTCCCACGTGTCGTCTGACCACGAAATCTTCGCGTTGTGGACGGTGTAGGAGGGCGACTCGGCGTAGGCAGAGTTGAACGCGTCGTTGAAAAACGAGTCTGAGTGGAAGATCTCCCAGCGGAGGTTAAGTTCGCCGCGCCCAACCGCCGTGCGGTACGAAATCGCACCGCCCGCCGTCCAGTCCGGCGCTTTCTCCAGCTTGTTGCCTTCCAGGTTGATGATGCCGAGGCCGGGCTCGTTCGGATCGCTTGTCAGAAACTCGCCCGACTCGCTCTCCAGCAGGCTGACATTCACCGAAGCCTCCAGGCCATCGACCAGTTCGGCGACCAGTTCGATCTCAGCACCGTATTGCGTGGCGTTGGAAGCGTTCTCCACGGTCGCGCCGCCAACCGTGTAGATGTTGGCCTGAAGGTTTTCGTATTCGTAGTAGAAGGCCGAAACATTCAGTCGGACGCGCCGGTCTGCGAGGAATGTCTTCAGCCCGGCCTCATAGGCGGTCAGCTCTTCAGGATCGTAGGCGTTTGCACACCCGCCCAACGCGATGCCACCGGCCTTGAACCCCGTCGTTACGCTGGCATAGAGCAGCGTATCGTCCGAAACAGAATAGTCGGCGCCGAGCTTCCATGTCGTGCTCTCCCACTCCCTTTCCGTTTCCAGGTTTTCGCAGGTTGGCGTGCCGAAGAAATTGATCGACTGGACGACGGTCTTCTCGTCCTTGGTGTATCGCAGCCCGCCCGTCAGGTTCAGCCTCTCGGTCACCGGCACAGTCACCTGCCCGAAAACGGCGTAGGTGGTGGAATCCTGTGCGTAGCGATAGTCGATATTGTCCGGGATGGTCCCGGGCGGGAAACCGTTCGACACCGACAGGATCGCCGCGAGGGCGGGATAGTGGAAACTGTCGTTGTCGGTCGCGTCTTCCTGGAAGTAGTAGAGCCCGGCGATAAAGGTCGCATCGCCGAATAGTTCGCCCGAGACGTTCAACTCTTGGCTGAACTGCTTGCCTGTCGCGACATCCAGCGTCTCTTCAAAGATCGCGGCCGAACTTCCGTCGACATCAACGCGCCGCCTAAACTCGCTTTCACGATAAGCTGTGATCGAACGGACGGCCAGCGACGTTCCATCCGGCTCCCACGCGACAGTGGCGCTCCCACCATAGGCTTCCTTCTCGGCGAAGGACGGGGTGTCGTTCACAACATACTCTGCGCCACTCGGGATCGGCACGGTCGGCGTGATGTTCAGGATCGCCTGCAGCGGCCCGCCCGGTACCCAAGGCGATGTGATCGCGTTGGGTACTTCGCCGACCACAGTGTTGAACAGACCATCCGAGTAGTCATAGCTGTAGTCACCGCGCCATTCGATGGACAAGTCGGACGACAGATCCGTCACTAGCGTGCCGCGAAAGGCGTAGGATTCCAGATCGGCGCCATCCTTGTTCAGGAACACGTTGCGCTTGTAGCCTTCGTGATAGTTGGCATAGGCCGATAAGCGGCCACGAACAGCATCGCTGCCCAGCGCGCCTTCAAGACCGGCGAACGCCTCGATATTGTTGTATGAGCCATACGTCAGCGATGCATCGAACGCCCCCTCGACGTCCGGCATGCGGGTGATCAGATTCACGACGCCGCCCACCGCGTTGCGACCATACAAAGTGCCTTGGGGTCCGCGCAGAACTTCGATCCGCGACAGGTCGTTCATTATTGCGCCGGTGGCGGTCGGACGGCCGATATAGACACCGTCCACGTTGAACGCGACGCCAGGTTCGCCCGACACGTTGGGAAACTGGAAGCCAATCCCGCGCACTGCGATCTGCGTGCCGCCCTGCAGCGCGGTGATTTTCAGGCCTGGCGTTTGCTCCTGCAGATCGGTGACGGTGCGGATACGGCTGTCCTCGATGGCCTGCGCCCCGATCGCGCTGACCGCCAGCGGCACCTTCTGTAGCGACTGCTTGGTCTTCTGGGCGGTGACCGTCACCTCTTCGGATCCGGCGGCCGGTGAAGCTTCATCCTGCGCCAGAGCCGGTAGCGCAACTGTGAGCGCGCCAAACGATGCGGAAAGCAGCCAAGCTGCGTGTCTGGTTGTCATCTCACTCCCCAAGCTTAGTCTTATGTCCGTGCACGACTTGCACCGCGCGGATATTTTGTAAGCAGTTACTTAATACCGCGTTTTGGGGCCTGTCAATCGACGTTCCGCTGGAGCCTTAGTGCGCCCCTTCTTCCTCTGCACGGGTACGGCCCGCCAGACGGATCAGGTATTCGTGAAGCTCGAACCAGACATTGTGGTAGCTGTCGACGCGCGGTGAGACGAGATATGCGACATCGCCACACCTGACGCGGTCTATCGCTCGTTCAAGCCGCGATGCATACAAACGAAGCGACGCGGCTGGGACGATGCTGTTCAGCCACGCCTCAATTTGCGTGTGGCAGTCGCTGACCGCCTTCAGGATCGCAGAGTCGTAGCTATGGTCGGCATGATCGTTCGCGATGCGGATCCCGTCCGCCTGCTTCGTCTGCCAGTCCGTTACCAACGCCTTGAAAACATCGTTATAGGGTTTGAAGGCGTGCAGTACCCCTTGCGCGCCATTCGCCAACGCTGAGCGATGCGCTGCTATGACTTCGTTGGCCCGCTTGACCGCCAGAGTGCTCGCTTTGACGAAGAGCGGGCTAGGCATTTCGACAAACGCGCCCAGCGCCGTCAGCCGGTCGTCGAGCGCCGGCTTCTCGAGCTGCAGTATGTCCGCGATCGCCGCCTTTGTTGCCATTCCTTTGATCGCAAGCAGAATAATCAAATCGTCATCGCCGAGCCCAACAGCAACCCCCGGTGACACACTGCCGCCCGCGTCGCGCCACGCACGCAGACGTGCCACTTCGGGAGGAGTCACGTCCACAACGTCGATCGTGCCGTCGAAAACTTCGCCAGTCTCTCCATCCAGCGACAGCGACGAGCCGACGGGGACGAGTCGCTCGCCGATGACGATGCCGTCCGCGCGCACTTCCATGTCGGAAACGCCCACGACCGCAGGCTTGGCCCACCCGCGTGCGACCACGGCTGCATGGCTGGCAAAGCCGCCGCGCGACGTCAGCAGGCCTGCGGCTGCGGCAATTCCTTCAACGTCGGCGGGCGAGGTTTCGGGCCGCGCCAGGATGACGACCTCACCATTTGCCGTTCGCGCCACCGCATCCTCGCAGTTGGTGACAAGAATGCCATTTGCAAGTCCGGGAGAGGCGGCCAAGCCGCGCGTCAGGACGGGCGGTGCGTCTCCACGCCGTAACTGGCTGCGCGCAGCATCCAGAAGATCGCCGACCCGCCGCACGGCTTCGTCCTTGGCCAGCGGGAATAGCGGATCGTCTGCCATATCGCACGCGATGCGCAGCGCAGCGGCAGGGCTTCTCTTTCCGGCCCGCGCCTGCAACACCCATAGTCGGCCAGCTTCGATGGTGAACTCAACTTCGACAAGATCGCGATAGTGCCGCTCGATCGCCGTCACATAGGACTTCAACTCCTTGCCGACCTCTGGCAGGCGCCGGCTTAGCGCGTCGATATCGAGCGTGCGATGGGTGCCCGCTACCACGTCTTCACCCTGCGCACGAAACAGCACATCGCCATACAGGCGCGGCGTGCCAGTCGACGGGTCGCGACTGAAGACCACGCCCGTGCCCGACCGGTCATCAAGATTGCCAAATACCATCGCCTGGATGTTCACCGCGGTTCCTGTATCGTCCGCGATGCCCTCGATTTTGCGATAGGCACGGGCGCGATCGGAATGCCACGAGCGAAACACCGCCTCGATTGCGCCTTTCAGCTGGGAGCGCGGATCGCCTGGCGGCGGCTTGCCGACAGACTTCAGATAGGTCTGCGCCAGGCGGGCCCGGCAGTCTTCCGCAAAGGCGATGTCGCCGCAAAGACGCCCCAAGCCGGCAGTCGTGCGATCGTCCAGGCCTACGTTGAGCACGGTATCCATCATGCCGGGCATCGACGCGGCACCGCCGGAACGGACACTGAGTAGCAGTGGTCGCTCAGGATCGCCGAAACGGCGATCCATCTCATGTTCCAGAGCAGCCAGTCGCGCATCGAGTTCGTCGCTCAACGCGCTGGTCCAGCCAAACTCAAGATACAGCCGGCATGCTTCGGTCACGACCGTAAAGCCGGGCGGAACGGGCAGGCCCAGCTTAGATGTCATGTCTGCCAGACTTTTCCCTTTGCCGCCCAGCAGGGCGCGCGCCGCGGCGTCATCCAGTTGCGGCGGCGCATGAAACGGATAGGCCAAAACCTTGGCGGCGCGCGGCCGATCGATGGAGGTTGCGGCAGCGGACGCATCGGCCATGAACTATCCCCTAAGGGTATTGTTATCTCTGGGCCGTGATCTGGACGCCCACGACCGCTCACATGCAAACCCTATCAGTGAGAGACAAATAAGCAATTACTTAATATGGACCTAGGTGCTGAGTGGGCCGCGCGGTGTTGCTGTCAGGCTAAAGCAGCGAGGCGCAGGCAGGCTCAAGCTGACGCCGCTATGCGCGCGCAGATGTCATGTTTTGGAAAGGGGCGGCGGAGGCTGGCATCAAGAGGTGCTGTTGGCGAAACGCTAACCCTGTTCCCGTGGCGGCAATCGTCGAATTGGATGTGGGGCAGGGCACATGCGCTGTGTTTCGTTCAACCTCAGCACCCAATCCCACCTTTCCAAACGCTGGCACATGCGCCAGATGCGAGCTCGAGTCTTGGCATCATCGAAGGCTGAGACGCTTGCGGCCTAACGGGTGTCGGGTTGGGTCATCGCGGCCGAGGCGAGTTAACTTGTAAGCTCTACGTGGTCGACTGCCTTGATCATGACACTTTGGTGGTCGTTGGTACCAGCAATGATTACCGCGCCGCATCTGCTCCAACTCGATCGACGGCTACTGCTCCAGGCGGTCCAAGAAGCCGGCCAGCGTGGTGGTCAGTCGCCTGGGCTCCTCGTGCTGAACGAAATGGCCGACACTAGGCCAGGCTTCGATAGTCAGCGGCGCGTCGATCCAACGCCATAGATCGTTCAAGCCCTCACCCAGTGCGTAAGGGTCAGCGAGTCCGTGAACGGCCAGAGTCGGAACTCGTACCGGGGGTGGCGCATCTGTCCTCGCGCTGTAGGGCGGCGATGGAAAGTGCACGCGATAATAGTTCAGCGTAGCCTCCAGATTGGTTCGTGCCATAGCCAGATCATGCCGCGCTCGGAACGCAGGATCGGTAACCCACCGACCAAGCCTGTCCTTGGAGATGTGCGCCTCCGCACCTTGTTGCTGAAAGGCGCGCACATAGGCGCTCGCAGCGCGCTGGGCTTCGCTTTGTGCCAGATCACGAGCGATGGCCCAGGGATGGGGCATATTGACGATGGCGAGCGCGCGAAGCCGATCTGAACGATGCATGGCAAAGGTCCATGCGAGCCAACCGCCCCAGTCATGTCCGACCAGTACGGCCTTGTCCGCGCCGCAGGCCTCGATCACCGCGCCCACATCGGCGACGAGCTCAGGAATGGCGTAGGCGGCCGCATCAATCGGCTGACCACTGAGGTTGAATCCCCTCAGATCTAACGCGGCAACCGTATACCGATCAGCGAAGGCGGCCATCTGCGCGTGCCACGAAAGCCAGTGATCAGGAAAGCCGTGAAGAAACACTATCAACGGCCCCTCTCCCATCACGGCGACATGGAGCGGCACGCCGTCACGATCGATGAAGTGATGCCGGACGGCGATCTCGACGCGCGTGATTGTATCGTCCCCGTTCATGTCGCTTCCGACAAAAGGCGTCTGCAAAAGAACGCTAGAATTTCATCCCGCGCCTGAATGGTCGGCTGACCTGCCTCGTCGATCAGATGCACCGTGACGACGCTGTGCGGTGTGGCGACGAACCGCTCGAAGAAGGGCGGCTTGGGGCCGCTATTGGCTGCCGAATCCGGCAGGACTCGGCCGACGAACCGCTCGCCCAGCGCTTCGGCATATGCGGCGAACCGCTCGGCCCGGCAAAAGGCATCGCCTTCAAATCGATAGGCGAGGACCGTCAGGTCCTCGCGCTCTAGCCGGTCAGCCACAAGCGCCAGCTCTTCGCCTGAGATTTCCAGCCCGCCCGGAACGTCCAGTGGCAGCGAAGGCTGTGAGACTACCGGTGCCAGCACTGCGGAATCCAGCATCATGCTCAGCGCAAAATTTCCGGTAAAGCACATCCCGATGGCGCCAACGCCCGGCCCCCCGCATGCGCGATGCGCCAAACGCGCAAGAGCTCGCAGCCATTGCGTAACGGGACTGGACGATCCCGCACCAAAGGCCCTGAACTCCGCGCTCATGCAGGCATGGCGAAATACGCCAGCCGCCTCATCCGCATCCGGCACTGCGCCATCGCGCCCGAACAGCGAAGGCATGTAGACGGTGAAGCCAGCCTCGCGGACCCAGCGCGCAAACCGCGCGACATGCGGACTGATGCCCGGCATTTCAGTCATCACCACAACGGCCGGCCCGCGCCCCGTCACGTAGACGGTTCTCGTCACATCCAGCAAGGTGATCTGCCGCGCCTCGAAATCGTCGAGGGCATCGTCTTTATCGAGGACAGTGTTCATATTCAGCTCCGCTCGCATCGGCGGAAACTTGTCGTATCTCCAACAAAATCCTAGCGTCAAAATCGACATTGATCGCGGTTTTTCCGCCAATCCCCGATTTGCACTGAGCGCAGCTTCGGCGCACGATCGCACAATCGTTCGATCCATCCAGGGTGTGGCTGCATGCTCGTCGAGGTTCTTCTGCTGAAGGGCGCTTCGCCTTCCAGCGCCGCCATCACGCTGGAGGTGCTGCAGACTGCAAACCGGTTGCGGCGTGCGGCAGGACGTCCGGCCCCTTTCGAAATCTATCTGACGGGGTCGGGCGCGCGCGCAGCCAGCGGCTTCCTCGGCCATCCGCTGAGGTCATGTTCAACCAATCGCGCCGGGCTGGTGATCGTTCCCGGCCTCGCCTTCACCGACGAAGCTACGGTTATGCAGGGTCTTGCGCGGCGCGACGTCCAAGCCGCCCGCACACGCCTGATTGAGGCGGGCAGAGGCGGCGCCGAGATCGCCAGCTCCTGTTCCGCAGTCTTTCTAGTAGCCGCAACCGGTCTGCTGGACGGCCGCCGCGCAACAACATCGTGGTGGCTGGCGCCGCTGTTTCGGCGCCTCTTTCCCGCTGTCGCACTGAGCAGTGACGACTTGGTCGTCACCGACGCGCCGTTCACGACTGCCGGCGCCGCGATGGCCCAGCTTGACCTCATGTTGTCGCTGGTGACGCGCCATGCCGGAACACGCCTCGCCGAGCAATGCGCGCGCTACATGCTGCTCGAACAGCGCACTTCACAGGCGCGCTTCATGGCGATCTCTTTCCTCGCCGCATCGGACGACAGGATCCGCCGCGCTGAAAACTGGGCCCGCCGGCGCCTCGGCGAGAGTTTTTCCATATCCGATGTGGCGGCTGCAGCTGGGCTAGCACCGCGCACCTTCGCGCGCCGGCTGGAACGCGTCACGGGACTCTCGCCAGTGAGATTCGTCCAGCGACTGCGGATGGAGCGGGCGCTGGAGCTCCTGGAGACGTCGAGGCATTCCTTCGAAGAGATTGCATGGCAGGTCGGTTACGCCGAACCATCTACGCTCCGCCGCCTGCTGCGCCGCGATGCCGATACCGGCGCGCGGAAAGTGCGCGCGGCCGCCTGAGGCTGCGGCGGCCATCCTCACGAGACATAGTGACACGTCACGCGGGTCACTTGGCCGTCCGGCGCTCGCTCAAAGCACTCGATAGCGATGCGGCTGCCAAGGGATGTGTGATAGCGGATGCAGACGCTGTGTGTGCCGGCCGCGACCTCGTGCAACGTCAGCCGCATGCGGGGATAGCGCTTCAGCGCTGCTTCGAAATAGGCACGCAGCGTTTGCCGGTTCTGAAGCCTGTCGGTGCGGCCTTCGGTGAACTTCAGATACAGCGGCGACGTCAGTTCAACGTCCGGCGCGTAGTGCGCCATGATGCGCTCGATGTCATGGGCGTTGAAAGCGTCGATCCAGTCGCGTGCGAAGTCGTGTGGCGAGAGATTTTCCATGAGCAATTGAAGCAGGCTGCATGGAGCGGCATCAGGGCCGAACACGCCAGCTTCCGGCGCGATCGTGACAAAACAGCGCCATCAGTTTGACAGATCCGCCCCGAACCCTGTCCGCATCCGCCCTCGGCGGCAGCCCAGGACCCGGCAGACTGCGTCGCTTCAAACCTCGCCTGAGGTGGCACTCTTGCCTTATGTCCTGATCATTCACGACGTCGACAGCTACGCCTCCTGGAAGATCATCTTCGACCGTGCGGCGGCTGCGCGCAAAGCCGCAGGTGAGATCAGCTTCCTGCTTCTCGCAGCCGCTGCCGAGCCAGATAGGATCGTTCATATCTCGCGCTGGCGCAGCCTTGACGATGCACGGCGCTTTTTCGAGTCGCCTGCCATCGCTGCACTACGCTGTGAGGCGGGTGTGCACGCCCCGGATTTCCTCTATCTCCATGAGCTTGAGCGCGGCACGCTGTAGCATCGGCATGCAATCAGCGCTGTGACATCCCTAATCAGGCTGGAGAGGCGGCGCCGAGCAGCTGCATCTCGGCAACGATCGCGGCCTGAACGTCTGGCCGTCCCGCCATCATCGTGCGATGCGCAACGGTCCGCGGCAGCATTGCTAGATCCACGCCGTCGGCTTCCAACCACTGCGCAAGAGTGAAGAGATACATATCGCACACGCCATAGCGCTCGCCCATGACATATGGACCGCGTAGCAATCTCTCCTCGATCACCTCAAATGCAGACGTGACGCTCTGCGGCACCTTGCGCATCATGGCTTCGATCGCTGCAGGATCGTCGGCCCAGCGGGTGCCACGCATCCGGTGGGCGTGCGCGACATGGACGGTCGAGCAGAGATAGGCGTTGAACGCCTGCGCCTCAGCATAAAGCCATGGATCGGACGGCATCAGCTCACGGTCAGGGGCCAATGCGGCTACATAGGCGAGGATGGCAGGCGTCTCTGTGAGTGCCCCCTGAGGCGCGATGAGTGTGGGTACGCGCATCTTGGGATTGAGCTTTCTATAGTCGTCGCTTTTCTGCGCGCCGGAAGCCATATCGACATGCACCAGTTCGAAGTCGCAACCAGCTGCCGCAAGTGCCAGATGCGATGCCAGCGCGCAGGTGTGTGGCGCCATGTATAGCCGGTACGTCACGCACACCCGCCTTGCCATTCCCAGACAGGAACAAGGGGACCACGACAGATAGGCTCAGGCAACGCGTCGATCTGGACAATTTGCGCGTATATTTCTGCAGTGCAGTCATGCCGCGGACGTCCAATCGAGGGGCGTCTTCCACTACAGGCGGCCCTCATGGCTAAATCGCCGCGCTATTTGACGCGCTTGGCGCTTGGGGTTGTGGTCGGCCCCTTGCAGCATGCGGCTATGCGGGTCGGGTTTGCAGGACTGGGCCTGATGGGCGAGCCGATGGCCGCCAATATGCGCCGGGCGGGCATGGGCCTCATGGTCTACAACCGCTCGGCGCCTGCGGCGCTTCGTCTCGAAGCGATGGGCGCGCGGCGCGCGGACGCACCCGACGCGCTGTTCTCGGCATGCGATGCCGTGATTCTGATGCTGGCGGACGACGCCGCGACTGACAGCGTTCTCGATCGTGGCAGCGATCGATTTGCACCACGTGTGTGTGTGGCCGGCTAATCGTGAATATGGGCACCCACACGCCCGCCTACTCCAGTGCGCTCGGGACCGACATCGTCGCTGTCGGCGGGCGCTTTGTCGAAGCGCCGGTCTCAGGCTCAAGAGGGCCGGCCGAGGCTGGTAAGCTGGTCGCGATCCTCGCCGGTGAACCCGGATCGGTCGAGGATGCACGTACGCTGATCGCGCCCTTCTGCAGCCACATGTTTGATGCCGGCGTCGTTCCGGGCGCGATGGCAATGAAGCTGTCGGTCAATCTTTTCCTGATCGCAAGCGTCGCGGCGCTGGCAGAAGCCGCCCACCTGGCCGAATCGCTGTCGCTTGATGCCCGACTTCTCCAGAAGGTGATCGCATCGAGCGCGCTCAGCAGCGAGGTGACGACGGCCAAACTTGCCAAGATCGTCGCATCGGATTTCGCGCCGCAGGCTTCGATCCGCGATGTCTGCAAGAACGCCGCGCTGGTCACCGCTGCGGCAGGCGAGTCTCCCGCCACTATCCCGATGTTGACCGCGGCGCGTCATTTGTTCGATGCGACCCGCGCATCCGGCGGAGGCGATTGCGACATGGCGGCCGTCATTCGCGCTTACAGGAGCGGACTGGTCGCTTCAGTGAAAGCATGAGGGAACCACGAAGTGCATAGTTTTCGATATGAAACGGTCGACGTGTTCACCGACAGGCGGTTTGGCGGCAATCCGCTCGCCGTCTTCCCCGCAGCTGTCGGGCTTTCCAGCGCCGATATGCAGGCTCTCGCGGCGGAGCTTAACTACAGCGAGACTACTTTTGTCCTGCCGCCCCGAGATCCGGCCAACACCGCGCAGGTGCGCATCTTCAACCGGACATACGAAATGCCGTTTGCAGGACATCCGAATGTGGGCACAGCCTTCGTGCTTATCCGTCTTGGTCTGGCGCGCGGGCCGGTGCTGCGGTTCGAAGAGCTTGCAGGGCTGGTAGACGTCCGGCCGACAATTGAGGCCGGTGAATGCGCTGGGGCGGAGATCGATGCGCCACAGCCGCTTTCACTGTTCGAGCGTTTCGCCCCGGCAGACATTGCGGCCTGCGTCTCTTTGCCGACCGGCGCAATTCTGGACCGGACGCATGATCCGGTGAGAGCGAGCGTCGGCGTCGATTTCGTTCTGGCGGAAACGGCGCCTGAGGCGCTGGAGTGGGCAACGCCCGATCTCACAGCCTTTCGCCGCCTGTCTGCATCGCTCCCGCATTTGAACGGTCGGCTGTCGATCTTTCTCTATGCGGCCGACGGCAACGACATCCGCGCCCGCATGTTCGCACCGCTGGCGGGGACCTGGGAAGACCCGGCGACGGGCAGTGCCAATGCTTCGCTCGCCGCGCTGCGGCTCTCGCTCAGTGACTCGCCCTCGCTCGCATACCAGGCGATCCAGGGTGTGGAGATGGGCCGTCCGAGCCGGCTTGCGCTGCGCGCCTGGCGAGGACCGGACGGGTTCAGGGCCAGTGTCGGCGGCGGATGCGTACAGGTGTTCAGCGGCCGTGTCAGTTTGTGACGCTTAGGGCTGACCCAACATGACGATGTCGTATCGCTCGGGGTCGAAGACGCGGGCCGCGGCTGTCTTAGTCTCGACTTCCTTAAATCCCACGACGTCGGCGTCAAGCCGATCCGCGTAGCTGCGGAGCTTGGCATAGTCTGCATCTTCGCGCGGTCGACAGCCGGCGCCCTTCGTCTCCGCAAGGTGCTCAAGAGTGCAGGTGGCAATCTTGATCGCGTCTTCGGCTGCGACCCCAGCGGCCGCTGCAAACGCGAAACGGCCGACTGCTAGAGCTTGCATCGCGCGCTTCATTCGGCGTCACCAGCTCTCGTAGATCCTGTCTCGTTGGTTGGCTTCGGCGCTCCCGCTGTCGCGCGCCGCAAACCGTGCTTTCGCACGCAAGGTTTGCCGTCTCCCTGCCAAACCGAAACCACGGTCGTATCCAATAGCGTCCGATCGAGGGCGAGCCTTACTCGGAACATCGTTCGTCATATCGGCGCCTCGCGTCACCCCACATGCAGGCAGCCTGCCAGCAAGTCGGTCCTGCCCCCATGACACACGCCCTGCGCGTGGGGCGATTTGTCGTCATTTGACGGTGCAACCGGACACCGACCGGAGGTTGCAGGGAAGGCTCTGATCCTCACGGCCGTCCATCCCGGCCGGCCTTCTATGTGGGGAGGGGCCAATGCCTCAATTTCCGAACACCAAGCCGAAACCCGATGCCGCCTATCTGGCCGACATGCTCACCCAACTCGAGCGCCTCTCGACGCCAAGATGGCAGATGCTTGCCTACCTGATCGGGATGGCAAAACTCGAGGCTGAGCGCATCGTGAAGGGCGAGGACTGAGGCGCTGCCCCGCTGGTTTGGGCCAGCGGGGCTAGTTCTGCTGTGCCTTCATCTTGTTGGCGAGTGCGAGCATCGCTTCGGCAATATCGCGCGCTGCACGCTCTGACATCGCAATCTGGGCTGATGATGAGTAGGCACCGGCCACATCATCTACAAACGTCAACCGAAGTACGCCCAGCTGACCGTCCGGCGAAAAGGCCGTCGCGAACCCGGTCAGGGCCGAAACACGAAGAGCCCCGTCTTCGTCGCGCTCCCACTCCTCCTCATTCATGTGCGTTCGATCCTCTTGTCAGCCGCTGCCATGCCATCCAGCCGATGAAGCCAAAGAAGGCGATGCAGGCAACAGACGCCATCCCGATCGAAATGGTCACCCTGGCCGGAGGCTATCCCTGATGCCGGAACGGACGCTACGCTCCAGCGATGAGCAATCTCTACCGCCTCCGCCATGGACCGGCCGCGATCCTCGATCTTGTCCGCGCCATGAGCCGCGTGGGGAATCTCGAGCCGCAGTCCGGAATCTATCCCGACTATCCGGCTCCCATCGTGCGGCAGGGCGCCGAGGGCCGGGAGCTGGTCGCCGCCCGCTGGGGGATGCCGACGCCGCCGCAGCACCTGATTTCCAAGAAGACGGGCAAGCCCAGCAAGGTCGACAAGGGCGTCACCAATATTCGCAATGTGAAGTCGCCGCACTGGCGGCGTTGGCTCGGTGTCGAGAGCCGCTGCCTGGTGCCGTTCTCGGCCTTTAGCGAACCGCCGGCCAGTGGTGGTTCGCCATCCAACTGGACGTGGTTCGCGCTGAGCGAGGACCAACCGCTTGGTTTCTTTGCCGGTGTGTGGACGACTTGGACGTCGACCCGAAAGTTGGCCGAGGGCCCTGTGACAGCCGATCTCTTCGGTTTCCTGACGACGGAGCCGAACGGCGTCGTCGCGCCGATCCACGCCAAAGCCATGCCTGTGATCCTGACGACGCCAGAGGAATGGGAGACCTGGCTGACGGCCGAGACGCCCGAGGCGCTGAGGCTCCAGCGCCCGCTTCCAGACGCCGAGCTTATCCGGGTCGCTGCGCCCGCTTAGTGCGGGGTGCGGTCTTTGGGAGGCGCCTTGTCTGAGAGGTCGTCAATGGCCGCGATGATCCGTTGCCAGACACGCATGCCCGTTGTGGCGCCCTCGGCAAGCAGAGCATCTGGTGGGTGCAGTCTACCGAACTGTTTGCTCCATTGGAGCCGGCGGTCGAGAAACGAGACACTTTTGGAGGCCTGTCAGCTTACAGTTTGTCCCGGAGCCGGGCCGTTCGCTTAGTCACCGTGAGAACCGATCATGTGGCTAGACATGCGCAATCTTAGCAGTCTCGCTGAAAGCTGGTGGTTATGCGAGTTCGCGCAGGCATCGGAGCTGAGGCAGCCGAACTACCGATGCAATTTCGGAAGAGGGGGTTGAGCCTTTGTCGAGGCGCGCGACATTTATGCTGCAATGAGTCCTCATTTCGAAGTCCACGAGGGGCGCGGTCCCTTCATGCTGATGGTGCACGGCTTCTTGTCGAGCCGCGCCCAGTGGCGCCCGAACCGACGACGATCAGGCTCGTCGACCGGGAAATCGCCGCCATGCACTTCAGCGAGGAGGACATCCTCATGGCTCCGGCCGGGCGATCCCGCGCCCCCTCGCGCGGCACGGCCTGAAATTCACCGACATCGACCTGTGGGAAATCCACGAAGCCTTCGCCGCGCAGGTGCTGGCGAATGTAAGGAAGCCTCCGACCCCGACTATCGCCGCCGCCGCGCGAAGGTGGACGTCGATCTCGGCTACTTCCCGTGGGATCGTGTGAACCCGAATGGCGGCTCGCTCGCCATCGGCCACCCCTTCGCCGCCACCGGCGCCCGCATTCTCAGTCAGGCGGCAAAGGAACTGGCTGCCATGCCGACCGGCAATCGCGCCATCGTCTCTATCTGTGCAGATGGCGGGCAGGGCACCGTTGCGTTGCTAGAACGAACGCCCGGCTAGCCGTGAACGTGGCGGCAGCCTTTGTCGGAGCAAAGTAGTGAAATCACAATCTGCGCAAAGTAGAGATGTCAGGTGGCGGCTTTCTGGCTCGTTTGGGCGCTGACGTAGAGCCGATGTCGCCGGCGTCAGGCTTGGGAAGCTGGAATACGGTCGCGGGCAGAGCGGTACGGCTTGGGCCACGCCGAGGACGACCTAGGGGCGGACGCTGAGCCTGCATCTCCTGCAACATGGCCAGCGCGCCGCCGAGATGCTTGCTGTCAACGATGGCTGCCTGGTTCACGCGCTGCAGTTTGTCGAAGACCCGGTAAGGCAGAACAGCGCCCTGGTAGCGGATCTCCACGCGGCCATCAGGATATTCGCAAACCATGACCTGCTTGCGTGCTGCTGAATGGCTAGCCTCGCTCGGCTCCAGGATGAAGATGACGTTGTTGTAGAGCAGCGACAGCGACGCCGTCACCATCCGAGGCTCGCGCCAGACCATCGTGGCGTCGATGTCTTCGTGGATCGCCAGCGGACGATGCAGATCCTTGGCGTTGAGCGGCTCGACGGCGAAGCGGGCGTTATGCTTCGCCATGAAGCTGGGGAGGAACGCATTCGCGGCCTCGACGTCGCAAATGCCAGCAAGCCGCATCTCCTTGACCAGCCGGTCCTGCAGCGTCTGGTGGGCCCGCTCGACGCGGCCCTTGGCCGGCGCCGAGTTGGCACAGATGATCTCGATATTGAGCTCGTGCAGCGCCCGGCCAAACTGGGTCATGCCATCACCGCTGGCTGCGCTGGCCTTGTGAACACGGAAGACGCTGTGTTTGTCGCTGTAGAAGGCGACCGGCTTGCCATGCGCCTCGATGTACGAGCGGGTCGCCTGCATGTAGGCGAAGGCGCTCTCAGATGGCGCCATCCGCAAATGCATCAACCGGCTCGTCGCATCGTCGATGAACACCAGGAGCGAGGTCTGCGGGCCGCGATCCTCAAACCACCAGTGTTCGCAGCCATCGATCTGGATCAGCTCGCCCAGGCAGTCCCGCCGGTAGCGCGGCTGATATACCCGTTTCCGGCGTGCCCGCCGATCCGCCCAAAGGCCGGCACCAATCATCAGCTTGCGCAGCGTTTCCCGCGAGAGGTGGATGTCATGGATTTCGGCGAGCTTCTCGGCTGCGAACGTCGGCCCGAAGTCCGCATAGCGCTCCCGCACCAGCGCAATCGCGGCGGTCTGCAGCGCCCCAGGCAGCCGCCGATTGCTCGGCCGGCCGCGGCGCTGGGAAGCAAGAGCAGCGGCACCGCCTGACCGCAACCGTCCTAACAGCCGGAAGATCTGACGTGGACTGAGGTTCAAAAGCCGCCCGGCATCAACGATCGAGAGGCCCCCGCTATCGACGCGCCGGAGCGTGTCCAACTTCCTCAACTCCGCATCGCTCATCGTCAGCACCACCATCGCAACCCCCAAAGCTGAGGGCGTGATTTAGGCCAGTGCTGACACTTCTACTTTGCGCAGCACTGACATTTGAGCTTTGCGCTTACAGCGTGGGCGCGCCTATCGGGCGTTATGGAAAAGGGGGGGCGAGTAGCTGGCCACGGCTCGCTGATGTCTGCGAGTCGTTACCAGACTAGCGAAGCAACTCTCAATAATATTCCTAGGATATTGCAGCGGCCCTCTCAAGGATTCTGCGCTCGGAAGCCAGTTGTGGCTTTAGCCAGATAGATCCCCTTTGGGATTTGCGCGGAGTATTGTGCACTGCGGTCCTGTTCGTACTAATACTAGGTGGTTTGGGGGGCCTGATAGCGTGCAAAGCGAAATTGACGACATGCGGGCGGCGCTCACTGCCTACATTGAGGCTACCTATCACTTGTCGCACCCCAAGACTGTCGCGATCCGCCGACAACTCCTAACGCGTGCCGGCGGAATTTCCCAAGAGCCGTATGTGGAGAGTACACCCACTTACGTTGGCGACCAGAAGTTCGCCACGATGGCTCTGTCAAAGTCGGTCAAGAGCCTTCTGACGGAGTTGGCAAACGTCGGCCTACTATTCGATCCGCCCTATCAGCACCAGGCCCAGGCGCTCGAACACGTGATGAGGGCCGACGCTGGTGGGACCGGAATCGTGGTGACCACCGGCACGGGCTCCGGCAAGACGGAGGCTTTTCTTTTGCCGGTGTTGGCGCGCCTAGCTGATGAGGCCAGCGATCGACCCGATGTTTTCAAGACCCGAGCCGTCCGCGCGCTCCTGCTCTATCCGATGAACGCGTTGGTCAATGACCAGTTAGGACGCTTGCGCACCCTTTTCGGAGACGAGACTGTTCGCGACTGGTTTCAGACCAATGCCGGGCGGCCGGCAAAGTTCGGACGGTATACCGGGCGAACGCTTTATCCGGGACGTCGCAGTGGTGACCGCGACAAGAAGCGCTTAGTGTCGCTTAACTACTACCTCGACCTTGAAGAAAGTGCCCACGCCGGTGACATAAACAAGGCAGATCTAGTCAATGTCCTCAAGCGCAAGGGTCGTTGGCCCGCTAAGTCTGACAGTAGTGAGGGGGCATACGACGGACTACGTGGTTGGTACGGCGGCAAGAGCACTCATTGGGAGGACGCTCAGGGTAATCCCCGACGTGCGATCGAAAGGCCGCAAGACAGCGAGTTGCTAACTCGCCACGAGATGCAAGGCGCCTGCCCTGACTTGCTAGTCACAAACTATTCGATGCTCGAATACATGCTGCTGCGGCCGATCGAGCGCAGTCTGTTTGATGAGACGCGAGCGTACTTTGAGAAAAATCCGGCGGAGAAATTCGTCTTCGTCCTGGACGAGGCCCACCTATATCGCGGCGCGAACGGCACCGAGGTCGCCTATCTGGTCCGACGCTTTCTGGACCGCCTAAACCTAGACACCTCGCGGGTCGTATTCATCCTCACCAGTGCCTCATTCTCGGTCCCGGAAGCGGCTAGACAATTCGCCGCCCAACTGATCGGTGTCCACCCGACGGCAATTACTGTGCTCAATGGCCTCAAACGTCTGGAGCCCAATGCAGATCGAGGGGGCGCAGATGTCATCGAAGTTCTCGCACGCACACCACTGGGCGCCATGGCCTCGGCCAATCCTGCTGAGCGCGCTGCATTGCTCAAGCCGCTGCTAGCCTGGCGTCCGTTGGCTAAGCCCGAGCCGGTAATTGTCAAGCGGCTGTCAGGCCAGACTTCGAGTGTCCGCGTGCAAGGCCTTGATCCTGCGGGCCAGGCGATCGAAGAGGTTATGACCGTTGGAGCAGGTGACGCTGTTGAGACCTCCGGGCTCTTTGCTGTTGTGACGGAGGTTGTCCCGGCGAATGGCTCCGTGCGCTTTGGGAGGCCAGGCGGTGTGATTTCTGGCCAGGCGAGTTCGTGCGAGACACGTTGGGAAAATGACGATTTAGCCCGCGCCGCCTGGTTTGCACTGAAAGACCTTCCGGTCGTCGCCGCATTGAAAAACATCACATCTGGCGCGGCGGCCGAGGCCGATCCTGCCCTGATCACCGGATCAGCGAAGAGCCTTTCGCAACTGGCCGTGCTGTTATTCGGTGACGACGGTCGCCAGTCTATGCAGGCAATCGACGGGTTGTTAGAATTAGTCAGCCTCGCTCGACTGGCCAACGACAAGTCTCCGCTCCTCCCAGCACGTATTCATCTGATGTTTCGGGGGCTACCGGGGCTCTGGGCCTGTATGGATCCTCAGTGCTCGGCGCTCGCAGAGCACTTACGCGGGGGACCGACCGGTGCGCTGTACGCCGAGCCAAGACGCCACTGCACGTGCGACGCCCAGGTCTTCGAACTCTGGTCGTGCCGGGCGTGCGGCATCGCTGTGGCGCATGCGTTCCTCGGTTCGCCGGCCGGCGAGCAACACCTGTGGGCCGACGACGGCGGAGCCTACAGTGCCGAAACAAATGCGGTGCATGAAGCCTACATTTGTCTGGAAGCCCCCGGCCCGGCGGCTTCCACCCAATTGTCGGCAGCCGATCTCGATGTCTACACGGGCCGGCTCGATGGTGAGGGTAGGCGCACCCGTCCCATTTGGTGCGACCCTGTCACGCATGGCGTCTTTGAGAAGTGCCCGCGTTGCGACGCCAATCAACAGATCAGCGATCTTCAGACCAAAGGTGACGAACCATTCCAGCAACTGATTGCGGTTCAAGTGCTTAGCCAGCCGCCGCGTCCGGAGTCCGATGCGCCCCTCAAAGGGCGAAAAACCCTTGTGTTTTCCGACGGCCGACAAACCGCCTCGCGGTTGGCTGGCCTGCTCAAGACATTCGCCTTTCGCGACAGTGTGCGTCCTTTAGTATTAGAGGGCATGTCGGCGCTGACGCATCCAAGTTACAAACCCAGCCTTGACGATGCGCCACTAGCTGTCAGCCTTGCCGCAGCCACTAACAAGGTACGGCTGCGGCCGATTGGCGACGATCGCGGAGACTTCATAGCCCGCGGTCGCCAAGCTATCGTCCTTCTTGCTGAACCCGATGTTGAGGCCAGCGAGATCGAGGGCCACTCGCGTGACACTTCGCAAGCCACGCCGCCATCAGTCTTTCAGTCCCTCTACGCCATATTGCAGGATCGCCACACAGGCTTGAGCGCCTTAGCCCTGGCGAGTCTCGGACCTAAGCTGTCGCGTTTGGATGCCAAGTCCGTTGAGGTCCTGCCTCTTCCTACAGTGGAGGGACAAGACGACGCAGCAGTCCGTGACGCAGTACTGCGCCTTTGGCTATGGTGCGCCCTTGATCGTCGATCCATCAAGCTCACTGGAACGCCCGCTGACCTAGAGTTGGATCGATGGAGCGGAAAATTCGGAGACCGAATAACGCGCGCTCTGAAGGCGTCCGGCCACGCCACCTGGGTGTCAGGTTTTGCGAAGACGTGGGTCCCGACCCTCCGACAGGTGTTCAGCGGGAGCACTGATTCAACCTTTCATGTTTCGGCTCGAAAAATTGCCCTTCATCCGGGCGGGGCAGTCAGTTGGCGTCGCTGCGGGACCTGCACCTTGGTATCACCGGACAACTTGCTGTTGGGCGATCATTGTCCAGCCTGCAACGGTCGAACCGAGATGACGGACCCCGAGCAGGATGAAGTGTTTCGCAGCCGCAAGGCGTTCTTCCGTCGAGCGACTGAACGCCTGGCGGCTCAAGAACTGGGCTATGCTCCGCATCAGTTGGTCGCCGAGGAGCACTCGGCCCAGCTAAACGACTCAAACGCTGTACGTGCGATGTCGCGCAACGAAGCTTACGAACTCCGGTTTCAGGACGTGCCAGTGGCTCAGGACGGCCACGTTTCTGATCCGATCGACGTGCTCAGTTGTACGACCACCATGGAGGTGGGCATCGACATCGGCGGCCTGACGGCGGTGGCGCTGCGCAATGTGCCGCCGGGCCGTGCCAATTATCAGCAACGCGCCGGTCGAGCGGGCCGCCGCGGAGCAGGGCTTTCGACTGTCGTAATGTTCTGCGGCGCTGACAGTCACGACCAGAGCTTCTTTCGCGATCCCGCTCCAATCGTTTCAGGTCCCGCGCCCGATCCGGTTCTAAATCTGAACAATAAAGTGATAGCCGAACGTCAAGCGTTCGCTTTTCTCTTGGGCCGCTTTCAGCAGGCGCGCGTGATCGCCTCCAACAATCCCAATATCTTCGAGTCGCTCGGTTCGACCCACGACTTTCTGACCGGCGATCCGGCGGGGTTCTCGCTGGCCGGCCTGAAACAGTGGCTCATCGACAATCGGGAGATACTTGCAGCAGACGTAAGGCGGTTGTTCACGGCGTCATGCTCCGCGGTCGATCCCAACGCACTCCTGGAGCGATGGCCCATGATGCTTGAGGAGACCTTGGGCTTGGCGGTCGCACAGGTCGTTTTGCCCGTAGTGGAGGATGATGCGTCGAAACAGGACGAAGACAGTGACGACGGACATGACGATCCTGTTGAGGCCGATGCTCCAGATAATGATAGGTCAGGCGCCGGGTCCGGCAAGCTTCTCGACCAGTTGTTCGCATTTGGATTGATGCCGCGTTACGCGTTCCCGACCGACGTCGCGACCTTCGCTGTTTTTGAGGACAATCCGGACCCTTATCGGCCGCAGCTAGCCTATTCACCGCAACAGTCCCTAAACGCGGCCCTAGCGCAGTATGCCCCAGGCCGATCGGTCTGGATCGACGGGAAGACCCACATATCGATGGGCGTTTGGAGCGCCTTCGACGACGCACGCTCAGATGCTTACAAGGAGCGCAAGCTCTACTATCACTGCCAAATATGCGACTTCGCGACGCTGAAGGCGAAGCAAACCGGGCGGCCCGGTTCGTTCATCGATTGTCCGGCGTGTAACACTAAGAGCGGCATGGGTCCTGCCCAGCACTGGCTGCGGCCGGTCGGCTTCTCGCATCCGCCAGGGATGCCGCCCGCACCTCCACGGATCGACGGCACAGTCAACAGCCGACCAACTCGTGCGAAGCTAGATGCGCCCAACTTCAACGCAGATCTGAGGGTTGGCGGCCAGACGTTCGACAACCAGGCCGGATGGGAGGCGTGGCGTGAGAACCTCGATCTCGTCGTCACCAACAGGGGTACGCAGAGTTCGTCGCAACAGGGCTTTCGTCACTGTCCCACATGTGGGCGCACCGAGCCGGCCGATCTTGATTCTAGTTTGGCGCAACTTGGCCCGGGGTCAATCGGCCATGCTCGACCCCGGCCGACCAAGCCTAAGGAAGGCCCTCTTTGCCACGGTAGAGTGACAAGTTTGGTGCTAGGCAATCAATTCAAGACCGACATCGCTGTGCTGCGCCTGCAGGCACCGCCGTCATGGGATCTCAGCCCCAATCGTTCAGCTACCATTATCGCTGCTAAGTCGGCCGTTGAAGCTCTAATTCGGGCCGCAAGCAGGGATCTGGAACCAGGCGACATCGACGGCGACTATCGCTTCGCACCTGGTCGCAACGCCAACACGCTGTTGGACCTTTATATCTATGACCAAGCGGCAGGGGGCGCCGGGTTCGTCTATGCTGCAGCCGCCGATCCTCGTCGCCTCGTTCTCACGGCGTTACAGGTGCTCGATGATTGCACCTGCGAGGACAGTTGTTATCAGTGCCTGCGAACTTACAAGAACCGCTTCGATCACGCGTTCCTCGATCGTCGGCTCGGCGCGGACCTGCTGCGCGCTTGCTTCCAAGGTCTCGACCCTATCGTCTCCGATACCTGGGCGCAAGGCGCGCTGACGCGCTTACGGAATGATGTTTCGGACGCAGGCGGCAGTTACGACCAGAAAATAGGAGGGCTTATCAACGCGCAGGGTCGCGCGATAGTCGTCGGTCATCCATTTCGCCCAGACATGCCAGGAAACGCCAGTGCCGCGAAGTTCGCGTCTGCAGCCAAGACGTTTAGCGTGGTCGATGTATTGATGATTGATCGCGGCTTACCGCTGGCGACCGCTCTGGTGCTCGATACGAGCAATACCTCTTCTACACTGCCGCCGCCGGCAGACGAAGGGCCGCTCTTACTCACGATGCAAGAGGCGCTCAGTGCGGTCCCGCCAGTTGATGTCAGGCGCGTGTCGGTTGGTGCATTCGAGCCGGGCGACTTCGTCCTCAAGTTGGAAACTCACACGCTCGAGGGGAAGTATGGTGATGGCAAGGATCCAGTTCTCAAGGGAACCTACTGCCTATTCAGGCCGACCTCTGGTGATCTAGATCCTAAGCAGATCTACCTACTGCGCCGCGCCGACGGTTTCACCTTCGGTGCGACACATGAGTCTTGGACGGTGGGCAGCGTGCAACAAGTAAAGAACGGGATCCGGGTTCGCTATCGGGCGAGACCGGAACGACTGGAGTGTGGAAGCGAAGTCATCGAGGCCGGTATTGTCGAGCCAGTTGCAATGTTTATCCGTCAGGTGAAGTGATGGCGGTCTGTATTCCAGCGACGCTACCCGAAAGCATGGCCCACGATTCGGAGGCCATATTGATGCAGTCGCTCCAGTCCCGACTGGGCGATGACTTTATAATCATGCACTCATTTCCGTGGCTCGCCCCGGAACGCGACGATTTGAATTCGCCACTCCGCGAAGGTGAAGCAGACTTCGTATTGCTACATCGAGAAAAGGGCGTGCTCGTCATAGAGGCAAAGGGTGGCGAGATAGTGCTACGCAATCGCCAATGGTCCCGAGTGATCAGTGGCGGTCGGCTGAAACCCATTCGCGATCCTGCGCAGCAGGTCCGTCGCGCAGCGCGGGCACTGCGCAAGCGGATCGAACTGATTTGCGACACAACCGTGTACGATAAGATCCGCTTCGCGACCGCTGTGGCATTCCCTCACGCCGTCTTTAGGGATACGCCACCATCTGATCTGCCAGCGCGGACCATTATGACCATGGACGACTTGCCCGACATCGAGAAAGCGGTCGATCGTGCATTTGGAGCATTTGGTACACTTGGAGCGCCGCTGACCGGAATAGAATTTGACGCGGTGCGTCGGGCACTTGCGCCGGAATTTGCCCTCTATGAACCTCTGCGGCTAGACGTTGATGCTGCCGGGCAGACGCTTGCGCGGCTTACGCGTCAACAGATCCAGATACTCAAAGGTTTCTCCGTCAACCCTCGCGCAGTCATCCACGGTGTGGCTGGGTCTGGCAAAACGATGCTTGGCCTGGAGCGGGCGCGGCGATTCGCCCATGATGGGCATTCGGTGCTGTTTACTTGTTACAATGCGGAGCTTGCACGCTGGCTGAGCGAGCAGATATCGCAGGACAAGTATGAAGGCGGCTCTGTAACCGTTAGGCATTTTCACGGCTTGGCTGCTGACGTGCTTAGAGATGCCGGTATGGCGCTCGAGCCGGTCGGCGACACCGGTCACTATTGGGATGTGGTCGTGCCTGACCAAATGGCAAACGCAGCAAGTGCCCTCTACGGCGTTAAGGCTCCATTCGACGCCCTAGTAATCGACGAAGCTCAGGACTTCAGCCCAGGGTGGTGGGACGCTCTCGCTTATATGACAGGTCTCGGAGAAGACGTGCCGACGTGGGCATTCCTCGATCGTGACCAGAGTCTCCGACGAGATCCGGTGGATCCCCCGCTCGACAATGTTGCTATCCTTCATCTCGACATCAACTGCCGCAACACACGAAGAATTGTCGGCTTTGCAACAGCGGCTGCCAAGGTCACTGCTGAGGCTGCAGAAATGGCTCCACTTGGGCGACCGCCAAGGCTAGTAGTCGCACCGTCAAGAGCCGCGATTCCCGGTCTTGTTCAGGGCGAGTTGCAGCGCCTCCTCCGAGACCATCGCATGCGACCCGATCAGATCGCACTAATCGGACCGTCGACTTGGAAGAATGGCGCTTTAGCCGCATGGCCTCGGATGGCCGGCGTCAGCCTAACCGATTCCGCAACCGAGTGGCGAAGAGGCGATGCGATCCTCTGCACCACAGCAAGGACCTTCAAGGGACTGGAAGCCGACGTCGTCCTTCTTTACGACCTCAATGGCATCGGTGGCTCGTTTACCGAGAGTGATCTCTATGTCGCTGTTACTCGGGCCCGTGGCCACCTTCTGCTTGTCAGCCAGAATTCTCCGTTCATCGAACATCTTCGTGCCGCGATAGTTGGCGTCTCAGCGATCGGCCCAGAACCGGAGCCGGCATGAGCCGCAATGCCTGGGCAGAGACCATCGGCGCTGAGTTGAAAGAGGATGGAACGCCGACCCTAGCAACCCTCGTCTCTCACATTCGCGCGGCATCGGTCATCGAAAGCTATCTCCTGCGTAGCCGCGTTGTTCGGGCATTTAAAGAGAGCTATGCACCTTTCGCCGGCGATGAGGTCGCTCTACGTGACGCCGTTCATGAGGCACTGGAAGTTTTGGTGCGGGTCGGTGATCTTTCCGAGTTCACCTCTGACGGAGGCCCGGGGTATGTCGCTACGCCTGAACGACTGGTCTCTCTAGATGAGGATTATGTCGCGATCCTTGGCATGAGTCAGATAACTATTGCGCCGAGCGAAGGATTGGTTCGGCGGAGGCACCTGAGCGAGGTGCTGGCCCTGACCAACGCACCTTGCATCAGCCTTGCTGAGGAAATTGGGTTAGCCGGCTGGCGAGCGCACTTGGTTGCGGCCGGAGGCTTGGACAATAACTTGGCTGGCCCAAGCGCGCTGTTCTTCCATCTCGCCAGTTTGGCGGTTGGGGGGGACCGCCTGGAGCGACAGGACTCAGACAGCCTCCGCATCCTGGTCGGGCGAGGGGACTACTTTGGTCAGGTACGCGCCGCGAAACCCGAGGGCCGCTGGTCGCCCTTAACCGTAGATGGCGTCTATTGCGCCGCGCGCCGACGGCAGTATGGCTGGCAAAACTGCATTGTATCTTCAACAGCGCAGGGAGTGAATGTAGTCGACATTCTTGACGCAGATTGTTGGCGTTGGGCGGTTGTCGGCCAAACCTTGGCTGCGGGCGACCCAATCATCCGCTGGACGAAGGGTCTACTGCAGTGCCTCACTCCGCCACCATTTCAGATTCAACGATTGCTCGCGCTTGCGGGACAGGATGAAGGTCCTTGGCGCTCAAGGATCAGCGAGTCGACGGCCCAGCTTGTGCTGCGATTGGTCGGTCAGGCGCACTATTGAATATTCAAGACAACAACCGTGGTGTCACAGGTCGTTGATTGCAGGGACTTCAGCATTCGACCCAAGTGTCTCTGCCGCATCTCTGCTCCGACTTCCGCCAAAAGCACCGCCAGTTCATTAGCGCGTCGGCGAGCACGATCAAATGCCAAGTTCCCGCCTCGTGCCTGGCCAACTCGATCTACCGCCTCAGCCGCAGCAATCGCTTCATTTCCCTCTATGCGCGATTTGAGCAAGCGAAGCGGCAGCGCCGAGGCTAGGTGGTCGGTGCGTTGCCGAATTTCTACCCTCATCAATTCCTTCAGTTTTGCGACCAGGAATTCACGAGCCTTGGCCACTCGAGTGATGTCGGCCACCATGAGGTCACGGCTCGTTACATGCCGGGGTACGGCTTGCTGGTCGACAGTACCGATGAACAGACTCGGCTGCACCAGTTGAGGTTCGTCACCGAGTTTAGCGGCCAGGACATAGAATTGCGGCGGGGCGAGATGAGTGAACCAGCGGGCATCGGCGAGATGCTCTTCGTACGAGCGACGTACTGCCGCCTGAACAATATCACGTTCCGTTTGGCTGTCGCCTGCCGATGGCCTGTCCTGAATAACAGAAGGATCGAATGGCGGCCCTGATGCAGGCCGAAAACTACCAATGAGAAGGACGATACGCTCTCCGGAATACGTGGCGCCGGGATGGCGCTCCGGAAACCGAACAAGATGCTCAACCTTAGCTTTGCTCTCTCGTGGCAACGCTGAGAAGGCCTCAACAACGCTATCGTGCAATGGGTCGCCGTGATCAAAAAAGTGCAAACGACGTGAACCAATATTTGAATTCGGCGGCGAATGCAGATCGCTGCGCCGAAGCAGTAAGGCCTCATGATGATGTGCATTGGTGGTGTCGATTTCGGGTACTATAATGTCTCCCACTTCTGGGCGGCGGGCATACCACAACGTCCTAAACTTCTGGCCAGTATTGTCGTCTCTCTGCGTCCTTAGACGCAGCACGCCAAGTTCGTCCGCCAAGCTCAACAGCCGTTGCGCACCAATTTCGCGTTCGAGAAACCAATTGGGTTTGCCAGTCAAGTCAGGATGATCAAAGGCTAGGGCGTAACGCTGGCTTGATAGAGCTGCGAACCGCGCTTTGGCGGCAGTGGCGTTGCAGGGCGCCGCAAACTTTGACAAGGCTCGCCAGCCCTCTTCGTCGTCTCGGCGCCCCCGCGCGGCCAAGACCAAAGCATCCCAGTCAGCGTCCGCGCCGTAGGCTGCGACGTCGATCGCGGCAGCCAAGCTGGTCCAAGCGTCCTCGTCAAAGACGCGACCACCCGAAAAAATGTCAGCGGCCTCGTACACTTCGAGGATCCGGGCCTCGATCGAGCTTCGCGTGACCACCGGCGTAATGCGGATTGTCCGCTTTCCTGGTCGCCCTCTTCCGCCGAGGCGATCCAATCGACCAATCCACTGGTCCACTTCGCGCGGGTCCCACGGCAGTACATAGAAGATGAGTTCGTTCGCGAATTGAAAGTTGTGGCCCTCTGCTGCGACGTCTGCCGCAACCAGCACCTTCGCAGCCCCTGACTCAAAAGCCTCAACCTCGCTGCGCAGTTCAGAGACATGTACGTCGAGTTCGACATCGGCCCCACCGTAGGCGCGACGCTTCTTCGCAACTTGAACCTCTACTAGACGCTCAATTGCAACGGCTAGGTAATCGACGCTTCTATTGTCATCGGCGACTACGACAACACGTGCCGTGGGCTCAGCTGTAAACGTGGCGCGAAGATGGTCAATGAGAGCGTCGAGTTTAGCATCACCTGGGTCACGCGCTGCGGCGTCTAGCTGGCGTACAGCCGCCGCCATTGTCGGTGTCGGCCGTTTAAGGGTGCTGGCCCGATTTATCAAAGCTTGGTGACTAGCTAGAGCCGTTTGCAGCAAATTTTCGCTGCGGACATTCAGGTTTTCGGTGATTGCTGCGCGAAGATAGCGTCGCGCTGCATCGACCCGATCAGCGTCGCCATCCGTGGGGGCGACTATTATTGGTTCGTAACTACGCTGAGGCAGAGCATTTGGGTAGTCGATGCGGCGTGTGCGAATTACTCGACGAAACATACCGTGGGTCCGGGAGTAATAGGCGTGAGCCTGATTCGGCGGGGTCTCGTAACCCTTCTGCTCGGCGAGAGTGCCGTTGGCGAATTCTGAGCCTAGATCTTCCCTCTCCCGTAGCAATTCAAGGATATCTAAACCGGAGGCGTTTGCCCTAATGGCGACGTCCGGTTCCAGAATATCGAGAATGGCTCTCCGCATCGCCTTGTCATGCATTGCGGGCGTGGCGCTCAAGAGTAGTACGTTCGGAATGCTGCGGCTGGCCGTTCCGACTAACTCACGCATTTGTTGGGAAAGCTTGGGATACTCATCGACGACAAGCACGTCGTAGAGCTTTGCGTTTAATCGAACGAGGCCCGCGGCCAGACGTGCGGGACGATACAACTCCATCGCGATGCGCCCCTTTTTTGCGAAAGGAGGGGAGCTATCCTCATTAGGCTCAACAGGCACACCACTTGAGCCGACATGAGTGCGGCAAAGCACTTCTTCGATCCATTGATGACTTAGATCATCGGGAGTAACGAGCGCGACCCTTAAGCCCGTCTGCCGCTGCGCCGCTAAGGTTCGCAGCAGCATCAGAGCCTGAATCGTCTTGCCCAAGCCAACCTCATCGGCCAGGAGAAAGCGGCATGCTGTATCGGTCGCCATTTCTGTGACGTTTTCGATTTGGTGCGGGTAGGCGAATGCCGCCACACCGAGCGCGCCGAGAAGCGCTTGGTCGCTATCGATCTGTCGAGCCCTGCCATGGAGGCTGAGCCAAAACGAGGCAAGTCTGTCGATCATCGGTCTGCCGGGTTCATGCGGCGGGAGATAAACCTCACCGCGCGAGCTAGAAACATATCGCGCGACATTGCCACGAGGGCGCCTGTTTCGGGATTGGCAGCATTGGGAGCCAGCCAAAACTGTAGTGCGTCGCACGCCAGGTCCAGATCGATCTGGCTTCGCGGCAGGCACCATTGGGTGATCCAATCGACCAAAAACGTGGACACTTCCGCCAGATTGGCTCCAGCGAATTGCCGCTTGGCGAGTACCTTCGCGCCACTAGTCGGAGCGATCAGGCTAACAAGTGGTGAAAGCGCCGCGGCATTCAGTGCCGCTTCCACGGCGGCCCTCCACTGATCGGGTGAGGCGCCAAAGTCTATGTCATCAACGTGGATATCGAGCATTCGGCCTTGTAGTTGCGCATCGGACAACATAGCAGAGAAGGCGTCGCTCAGAGCTTGGTCGGCCCGCTCATCGTCGACCGCGCCATCCTCGGTCCATTGCGGGCAAGCTGCACTAATTGCCAAGGCGAATTGAGAAGCGAAGCTAGCCTGGTCGATAGCATCCAAGTTGCCTAACTGGTCTCCAACCGCGAATGGAACAATGCGATCAAACAGAACTTGGTCCGGCGTGATCTGGGCCGGTGTCAGTTGTTCTAGGCGGCGCCATTCAGGACCGCAGAGCGCGGCGACTAGTGGGCCATCAAACTGCTGAACGACACGGGTTCGCGCCGCCAAAGCCGCCAAGCTGCCAGCTTGGGCGGTGGCCCAGCTTCGCCGGGCTCGAGCTAGGTCGAGCACCCCGCCGCCCTGGGAACGGAGACGCCGCCGACCTTCGATGTCGTTGAAATTTCCATTGAGGTCTCCCAGCCTGAACTGGTCAGGGGCATCGATCAAACCTGGCGACGCGAGGCGGCCGTCTTCAAAGCGATAAGTCCGCAACCGGGCGAAGTTTGGTACAGGCGGCGACAAGAAGCGAAAGGGTGTCTTCGCGAGAGCCACGACCTCAACGGCGGGCCGGGTGAGAGACTGCGACGGGTCAACTTGCGTCCAATCGACATCACCATCTTGTCGCTTCAAAGCAATCGTTTCCCAGGGATGGCGGCCGACCCGCAGCATTAGATTCGCTCTGCCCGCGTGCAGAATCCGCTGGCGGACATGGTCGGCCTGGAGAGAGGTTAAGAGCTTGCTGGTTTTCGAGAGACCGTGAGTGTCCTCAGCGAGTTCATCGCTGGCATAAGCTAGGATCTCGTCATCGATTGTCAGCATAACTTCCACCGGCCAACGCGCACCGGGGATCGAGCTTTGCATCCTCAGCAAAAGACGTTGTTCGGTTAGGGCGTCGAACGCAGTTTCGCGCTCGAACAGAAAGACGCCTGGCGAAGCTGGCCCTAAGGCACGAGGTGCTCCGATTGCGACCCCATGCGCGCCCTTTTCTCGAGGGCGAAGGTGCTGAATACGAAGTTCGTCGCCGTGAAACAGACAGAAAGACGTGTTTGCGCTGACGTAACGCCCTGGCAAGGTCAAGGCATCGATAGGATGGCGGGCGATTGCTTCCCTAAAATTGGCTCCTTCCTGAAGCCAAGCTTGCTCCACGAGCAACTCGCGGTGCGCAGGCTCTGCAAGCTTTGCTCGCCTAACACTGGTTCCGCCGAGATTGCCCAAGCGTGGCAACTCCGCAAAGCGGTCGTCACGATCGATGATCCACAGTTCCTCGGAGGATGATGAAACTGGAAGATCGACGCGCTCTGCTCTGTCACCATCCCTCAGGAAGGCAAGGGGGCCGTCCCAATCGACTATCCGCCGGAGCAACGCGCGACTGATCCGAGAGTCTTCTCCAAAAACAGACCCCGCATCGGGGTAGGTTGGCTGTCGACCAGAGGGTAGATGAGACAGCCGCAGAGTTATTGGAAGCGATCCAAACACGTTTTCGGCGGCCGTTCGTGCCTGGCCCCATAGCTTTGGCCGCCAACCATGTGCGGAAGCTTCGCTACGGCCTTGGTCAGCTATGTCTTGGGGCAATTGCCCCCAACTTACAGACAGCAGAAGATCCTGCCCATGCATCTGCAAACTTAGATGGCCTGCATCGGTCCCATCCGCGCCATCCGCCGCGTTGGGCGTTCGACGGCGCCGGCGAGCGTCACGCAACGCAAAATAGGCTTCGGAGTGGTGCAGGAAGGCACGTCTGACCCGTAGGTAGCTGGCAGACGATATGACAGTCTTTGCGTTGTCGGTGAGAAGAGCAGCGATCACTCGACCCGCCGCGCCGGCAGGTTGGAGCCAGTCGGCAAGACGCGCGCCTTCCCAGGATTGCGCCCAGGCGCGAAGCTGCGAGAGATCAGCATGCCGGCCGCTGTTAGTCGCAGCCAGGCCCGCAACCGGCCCGCGGGACAAGAGGCGGCCCACCGGCGAAGCTAACTCGTACGGCATTAAAGCGTTTGCGATAGGCCAGGCGATGATCGAAAACTGGCTCGAGAAGCCGCTTTCGCTTGGCCTCTGAAGCGCGAAACGCTCAGCGAGATTGGCGAATGCTTGCGCTAACAAAGGTCGTTGGCTGACTGGAATGGGGCGGCCAAGCAAGGCCTCAAACCTTCCCCAGAAGACGGTGCCTACGCCTTCAAAGCGAAAGCCAATTTCGGATGCGGCCGCGCAACCTAGAACCGGATAACGCTCAAGCAAGGACGGGAAATCGAGGCCCACCAAGGCGGCCGGTATTTGTTGGATCGCATCTGTCCAAACCTCGGAGGCATCGACCACCTCAATCAGCGTTACCGTGTGGCCGAGCCGTTTGTTAGCCAGCTTCGACAGTTGGGAGCCCAGACTGCGTTCCCAAATTCTGAGTTGATCCTTTTGCATCACGCGTCACTAGTCCCCCAGCACTTATCGCAGGCAGAAGCGCACCCAATCAAGAAGCATTATTGAGTAAAGCAATCTCTTTTCTTTCTATTTTTCCCCATTTTCGAACTATCGTTCTCTCAGTAATAGTCACAAGGATGTTTGACCCGGACTCGCGCCAACTGAGATATCACCCGCCGGGTGTTAGATCACAGCAGTTCTATACAGTCCAGCCGCCGAGTGACTTGAACTTTTCTTGCAATTCCCCCTCTGCATCTCGCTATCAGGGTCAGAAAGGAGCTGACTAAAGGTCCGGAGTACGGTAACGCATAACGAAAGGGGGGCGAATTGCGACATGCCTAAGGTTACGCCAGTTAGAGGGGAGGCCGTGCAAATTCTGCCCGCGGGTCCCTCGATCATCGCGCTGGATCGCTTCATTCAATCAACGCGTGACTCCGGATACAGAGGCACGACAAGCGCGATCGCAGAACTCGTTGACAATGCGCTAGAAGCCTCCGCTCAGCACATCGAGATTCGTGTAACCAAATCATCAACCGACAACGAAATTGAAGTTGCGGTGCTGGATGACGGCATCGGAATGGACGTTCGCACCCTGACCGAAGCATTGAGGTTTGGTGGAACAACTCGCTTCAATAGCCGAACCGGTCTAGGCCGGTTCGGCATGGGGCTTCCAAATGCATCCTTGAGTCAGGCGCGCCGCGTCGATGTCTTTTCATGGCAGGACGGCAAGGCGTCGAATACGAGCTATCTTGATGTGGACCAAATTGTTGGCGGAACGCTAACTGCGATCCCCAAGCCTACTCGCCGATCGCCCCCAAGCTACTCAAAATCTAACCGGTCCGGCACGCTAGTGCTTTGGACCAGATGTGATCGCCTAGACCATCGTCGCATAGCAACAATCGAAAAGCGTCTTCTGGCGGGGCTCGGCCGCATTTTCCGACATTACCTTTGGAGCGGTGTCGCCATTACAATAAATGGAAAAAACATCGAGCCTATCGATCCATTATTCCTTAGAGCGCCGTTTGGCGATGGCGTTGCGGAGCAATTTCACGAGACAATTACAATTGAAGTAGCTGCTGATGCCGACTTGCAAACGAAGCGGTCTGGTAATGTGAAAATCGTTTTCACAGAGTTGCCAGTAGCGGAATGGCATCAACTATCAAACGATGAGAAGCGTGCCCGAGCAATCACAAATGGCGGAGGTGTTTCGATCGTTCGAGGCAAGCGGGAGGTTGATTTTGGCTGGTTCTTTATGGGCACCAAGCGACGCGAGAGTTACGATGATTGGTGGCGATGTGAAATTCGGTTTGATCCCGCCCTTGATGACGCGTTCGGCATCTCGCACACGAAGCAACAGATTAGGCCAAGCGAAAATCTAGTTGAGGCACTTACGCCAATAATAGAAGATACTGCTAAGGCTCTCAACTCTCGTGCTCGACACAAGTACTTGGTTCTTAAAACTGAAAAAAACTACGGTGAAGCCGAAAAAATTGCCGCGAGACATCATGGCCGTTTGCGCCCAATATCCAAGCGGGCCGGGCTGGCTCGAGACACAAATTTACTTGCTGATCTCGCAAATCGAAATGTTCGTGTGCGAGATGCTCTGGCCGACGACAATGTGAAGCCTAAGTATCTAATTGTGCCCGATGATCAGGTGAGCGAGCCTTTTTATAAGGCCGTTATTTCGGATCGCTTGCTAGTGGCGGTGCTGAACTCCAATCATCTTTTTTATCGCAAATTATATGAGCCTCTTGTCAATCAGAGTGCGCTTGAGTCCGGCAAGATGGCCCTGATCATCAATCTGATGCTTCTCTCGGCCATACGCGCCGAAGCTTCGTTCAACGGCAGAGACGAACGGAAATTGCTCGCAAAATTCCGCAAGGAATGGAGTGATGTTTTCGACGCGTTGCTTCGCTCCTAGGTTTGAAATTGGGCACTATCGACATCACTCCAGTATCGGTTAAGACCGCGGCGTCGAGGCGGCTTCTGGCGACGTTCGTTAGCGAACTGTCTCAATGCGGTCGCGACCCTCAGGAAACCGAAGCTCAAAGACGTCGTATCCGAGCGGCATTTTTTGCCAAAGCTGAGAAACTCAAAGCAACAGATGCTCTCGCCTTGGTTGCGTCAGGGCGCGTGGTTGCTGATCTTGTCGACCAGGGATGGGTGCTGACCTTAAACGGCAAGGAGCGTTTGCTAGCACTTAGACCGTCCACTCCCGTGTATGCGGTGCGCACAGACAAGAGGCGGCGCTATCAGATTACACGTGATGCTCAACTCCGACAGCCTTCTACCCGCGCCTTCATTCAGAGAATGGAGCGCGGTTTATTAAATTCTGCTGGACGGCACTCAATATATTCTTTGATGCGAGATGGTCGGCAACTTCACAGCGATATCGAAGTCGCACTTAGTGGTGCATCCGGTAAGAAGCTCGAAGACTTAGTTCGACCCTACCTACAATTTATTCGTCCTAACGATGTATGCTCGGAAACTGGATTATCTCTTCAAGATATCTGGCGGTACTTTCGTCACACTTGGAGTAATCCGTACGAAAGTGTGCCTGGGCGGAGCATGCTTTTCCTGGTGCGAGATGGCGCGGCCCCGAATCATGCAGTCATGGGGATTGGTGCAATCAGTAGTGCGGCGGTACAACTCGACGCTCGCGATCGGTTCATTGGTTGGCTTGGTGAAGATTTCATTCGCCATTTTCAGGAACAGGGCCGTACTGAATACATGGATTGGGCGGTCTCCACTATCGACCGCGCGATTCAAGCGATCTATCGGCAAGATTTCCTAGAGCTTGGAATTCTTCCTGCCAGGCTACCGAAAGTTACTCCATGCGTCATAATTTCAAAGCTGAGGCAACTGGCGGCTAAATCTCGCGATGAGCATTATTTGAGAGCCGGTAGCAGCTTAAACAAGGCCAGCGGAAATGCTTCTAAAGTCACAGCGGCCGAATGGAAAAGATATGCTAGATCGCCTCTCTTCACTCACAAGCGCGCACGCGAAATAGCAAGTCTGCTCGAAATTCGAAATACCCTTCAGGCGGCGGAAAGATTGCCAGATGACAAGCGCATAGAGCAATTGTTGGCGTCGAGTGATGGGCGAGCCGCGCTGCAGAAAGTAGTGCGGCTCGCCCGTTCCATGACAGTTGGGACCGAGATAGCAGATCTTACTGTGTGCGGAGCGGTACCGCCGTACAATGTGCTACTCGGCGGCAAACTTGTAGCTATGCTCGCGGCCAGTCCGGCGGTCGTATCGGAGTATCGCCGGCGTTATGAAGCGCTCCCTAGCGTCATCGCATCATCGATGGCCGGGAAAGCTGTGATTAGATCAGCTAACCTAGCCTTCATCGGAACAACAAGCCTCTACGGAGAACGCCCGAACCAGTACGATAGAACGTCTTACCCTTGCGATATTGTGGGCGGCGCAAAAGGAACGTCTATTCGATATCGCTATCTAACTAGTCCAGATCAAAGCCGGACTTCCGGGGTAGGCACTTTTCAGTTCGGACGTGAGACCAAGATCGCGATTGAAAGATACCTATCGAGCAACACGAGCGGCCGACGCGTGAACAATGTATTTGGCGAAGGCACCAGTCCGAAGCTTCGTTCGCTTCGTGACGGATTGAACGCTTTGGGTTTTGACTCTGATCAGATGCTCGAACACGGCATGAAGAAGGTGGTATACGGCGTCCCCCTCATCTCCAACATTGCACGATATCTTTTGCGACTTGACTTCGAGCCGCGCTATCTTTTCTCGCTCAATGAACCTGATGCCAAGACAGCTAGTATAGTACGATATTGGCTCGAGCGTTGGGCCCTGCCCCGAATGGAAAACGCTGAAACACGCAGAAATTTAACTGCCCACACGCTTGTGCGGCCTATCCAGCACGGCGCTAGAGTGCCGCTACCGCTCGAGGACGTAGATCAACTTGCATTTGGCGATTGATCGTGTCGGCGAGTGCACTGATGCACTCGATCTCACCTTGAATGCTTGCCTCGCTAATGATCGCGTCCGCACAGATCCCTGCGTCATGCTCGTCCGCAATCTCATCTACTGTCGTGAGGCGGTAGTTCCGGCTGGACTTCCTTGGCACAGCAAGTGTTGCTGCGCTGGCTTCAGGTCTTTGGCCTATCCGCCTCGTCGCACGTGACCGCGCCGGGGCTCGTCTCAGTGACGGCGACGGTGCCGTCGCAATGAGACGGACTTCACCATGAAACTCACAGACACCCAGCTGATCATCCTTAGCAAGGCCGCGCAGCGCGACGACCACGCTGTCGCGGCAATCGATAAACGCTCAGCCACGCGCGCCGCAGTCGAAGCGCTGCTCAAGGCTAAGCACCTCAAGTCCGTGCCCAAAATCGCCGGCACGACGTCGTGGCCTGGCAATGATGGCGATGCGGCTGCCAGTCTGGTCCTGACCGCAAAGGGCCTGAAAGCCATCGAGGGAAGCGACAACGAGGCTGTCCACACTGACCAGATCGAGACTTCATCGCCTCTCGCGAAAAGGAAGCGCGAAGCGGATGGAAAGAAGGCAGAAAAGCTGGCGCAGCCTGGCGTTCGCGAAACCTCAAAGCTCGCCAAGCTCGTCGCCCTCCTCAATCGCCCCAAGGGCGCCGGCCTTGATGAGATGTGCAGCGCCACTGGCTGGCAGGCACACTCTGTCCGCGGCGCGATCTCCGGCGCGCTCAAGAAGAAGCTCGGCCTCGCTGTCACTTCGGCGGTCGAAGGCGAGACTCGCGTCTACCGCATCGCCGCCTAGCGATGAGCCCGCTCATTGCGTTGTCGCGGCGCGCGCCGAAAGGCGCGCGCCGTGTGGAGCCTGAGGAGGTTCAGAATTTCCTCCGGCAACTGCCCGACATGAATGTTGAGGATTTGCGGGCTGTGTGGAGAGAACGGTTCGGCGATGCCGACCCGCCCATCCGCAGCGGCGATGTCCTTCGACGCCTGACCGCCTGGCGCATGCAGGCAGCAGTTTACGGTGGCTACACGCCTGAGACTGCCAAGGCCCTGACGAAGCTGATGTCGGATCATCAGGCGACTCGGCTGCTGGGTACGCCTTTGAAGCCAAAGCTCGGCACTGGGACCGTCCTGACCCGGGAATGGAAAGGCCGGCTGCATCACGTAACGGTCGAGGCGAAGGGCTTTGCCTATGAGGGGAGGGCGTATCGCTCTCTCAGCGAGATCGCCCGCCTGATTACAGGGACACGATGGTCCGGTCCCCGGCTGTTCGGGCTGGAGGGGCCATGAAGGCAACTCGATCCTTTCGCTGCGCCATCTACACGCGCAAGAGCACCGAGGAGGGCCTGGATCAGGCTTTCAACTCCCTCGACGCGCAGAGGGAGGCTTGCGAAGCCTATATCCGCAGCCAGATCGGCGAGGGCTGGCGGCCCATACCGACCGCTTATGACGACGGCGGCTACTCCGGCGGCAACATGGAGCGCCCTGGTTTGTTGGCGCTGTTGAAGGACATCGACAACGGCCTCGTCGACGTCGTGGTTGTCTACAAGGTAGATCGGTTGACGCGTTCGTTGGCGGATTTTGCGAAGATCGTCGAGCGGTTCGACAAGCGGGGCGTTTCCTTCGTCTCTGTTACGCAGGCCTTCAACACGACGACCTCGATGGGGCGTCTGACCCTCAACGTCCTCTTGTCCTTCGCCCAGTTCGAGAGGGAGGTCACCTCGGAGCGCATCCGCGACAAGATCGCTGCCTCGAAGAAGAAAGGTATGTGGATGGGCGGCATGCCGCCCTTTGGCTACGCGGTCCGGGAGAAGAAGATCTATCCTGACCCCCAGGAAGCACCGGTCGTCCGGCGCATTTTCCAGCGCTACCTCGATCTCGGCAGCGTCCTGCCACTGAAGTCTGAACTGGCGGCGGAGGGAATTCGATCCAAATCCCGGGTGTCCCGGCATGGGCGGACCTATGGTGGGGCGATCTTTGGGTGTGGCGCGCTTTACCACCTCCTGCAGAACCGCCTGTATGTCGGCGAGATCCGCCACAAGGATGAGCGCTACGAGGGCGAGCACGAAGCCATCGTGACGCTCGATCTGTTCGAGGCTGTCCAGGCCAAATTGCAGGAGCAGCAACGTCGATCAGGTGCGTCGCCAGCAGCCCAGCGCCGACATCCGCTGGCAGGGCTGATCTGGGACGAGACCGGGCGCCGGATGTCACCAACGCATGGGCAGAAGGAAGGTCGGCGGTATCGGTACTATGTCAGCCGCACGAACAGCTCCGACAAGGTGATCCGGATCTCAGCCGAGCCAACCGAAGCAGTCGTGTTCAACCTGGTCCGGCGGTTGGCAGCATTGCCGCCCACGGCGACGACGGACGCTATGCTGCAACTTCTGAAGCGGGTCGAGATCGGAGAGCAGACCATCCGATTGAGCCTGGACGGCAAGGTGCTGCCCGATCTTCCACTAGGCGATGATCAAAGACACCCGCATCCCATGGATCCCGTCTCGCGCCTTCGATCCCGCCTCAAGGACGGCGAGATGATCGTCGAGCAGGGCGGATTGCTGGTGCTCACTGTTCCCGTGCGTCCAATCCGGCGCGGCGGGATCACGGCGCTGGTCCATCCTGCCGACGGCAAGCCGGTCGGGCCGACCAAACCCGATCTTGCGCTCCTGAAGGCCATCGCGCGGGCGCATGGTTGGCTCGGTCAGATGGTGTCCGGGCGCGCTTCGACTTTCAGGGATGTCGCAAAGGCCGAAGGCATCGAAGAACGCTACGTCCGCCGTCTCATCCCGCTCGCGTTCCTGCCGCCGGCCATGCTCGCAGATGCACTTGCTGGCCATCAGTCTGCCTATCTGACCGTCGACCGCGTCGCCTCAGAAGGTGTTCCCCTCGCGTGGCAAAGTTCATCGGCTTGACTGTATGCGAACACTATCGGTCATTGGCTTGAGCCTTGGTCGTTGAAGGCGGCAGCTACTTGGGGAGACCGTGACGGATAAAGATCGATCATCAGACCCAGCCGCCGACCGCATCCCGCCGGGCCGTTTCTTCGGCCTTGGTAATCGCATGGTCACGGAGGGTGTAACGGTCGACGAAGCGCTCGAGCTGTACCTTGCTCAATACCCGGACGCGGACGCCAAGGCTGCACGCGCAGAGATGGAGTTGGAAGCCGCCACGATGTCGTCGACGGTTGAGATCTACGCGACGCTCGCTGGGATCGGCGCATTCTCCGAAGCCCGCAAGACAGATCCTGACGCCCGCTATGACGGGCCGCGCATCCCGATGTCGGAAGGTGAGTACATCCTGCTCACCTACGCCTCGAGCGGTGTCAGCCGGGTTATCCTGCGCCTCCCGGAGTGGAACAGGGAGGCTGCAGACCGTGCCGCCGCCGAACTGATCGCCCGTGACCTTGCGACGCTCGAGCCGGCCGCGACTGCCGAAGCCGCATGGTCGATCGTCGATGGTGCCCCGATGGCGCTGGTCGCCACGGAGTGGGGTCTCCTCCTCTACGAAACCCAGCCCCACGACGACTGGGCCATCTGCGAAACCGGTGTCCTGCGCCATCCGCCTCGCGGCTAGCTGTCTGGACAATCCCGGCGAAGAAAGCGGAGCTGACGCCACATGATTTGGAGGCGGCTCGTGGCTTCAAACAATCCTACCGCCCGTGAACTGGCCGACTTGCTTGGCGTCGCCATCGCCGCACTCGCGGAAGAGCTTGTGGAGCTCGGTGCTGCGGCGCCGCTGAAGAGCAAGAGCGCCCGCATCGCCAGGTCTCGCGCACTCGAATCACTGACCCGAGATGCGCATAGTTTGGCGGTTGCGCGTGATGTCCTGGAGCGCCGGCACCTAGTGTTTTGAGGCACCGGCGGATCAAAATCGGATCGGTTTACAACTTTCTTAGAGAGATTGTTCGCGAGCCGGGTCGAGCTGCTCTTGCACGCGCTGGATCGTGTGTCCGAGACTTTCCATAGACGCGGTGCTTCGGTGCTGGGTCTACGCGGCACACACCAGAACCCGTCTTCGGACGGCGGACGGACCGATCCCCGCGGCAAACAAATTGAGCACATCGCCAATCAAGCACCTCGCGCTCAGCGCGCGGGGTTCTGCGGCCGTGCTCAACGCATCACGGCCGTCCCAACAGGAGATAGGACCGTGTTTGCACGACTTCAAATCGTCTACCAGCCCGTCACGTCTGTCACGCCTTACGCCAGGAACGCGCGCACGCACTCGAAGAAGCAGGTTGAACAGATCGCCGCGTCGATGCGGAAGTTCGGCTGGACGAACCCGATCATCGTCGACGACCAGAACATGGTCATTGCCGGCCATGGACGGCTCGAGGCCGCCAAGCAGCTCGGGATGACCGAGGTGCCGACGGTGAAGCTCTCCGGCCTCACCCCAGAGCAAGTCAGGGCCTTGATCCTCACCGATAACCGGCTCGCGCAGCTCTCAGGCTGGGATGAGAAGACCCTTGCCTTAGAGCTGCAGGACCTGCTCGCGATGGATCTCGACTTCGACGTCGGGATTACGGGCTGGGATACCGGCCAGATCGACGTGATGATCGCCGCGCTGGAGCCGGAGGCCGAGAGCTCGCCGCTGGACGAGGTGCCCGAGCCGGAGGTCGGCCCGCCGGTCACCCGGCTCGGCGACCTCTGGCAGATCGGTGTCCATCGCATCCTCTGCGGCAACGCCCTGGAAGGTTCGAGCTATGCCGCTCTGATGAGCCAGGAGAAGGCCCGCATGGTCTTCACGGACGAGCCCTACAACGTGAAGATCTCCGGCCACGTCTCGGGCCTCGGCAAGGCCAGGCATCGCGAATTCCCGATGGCCTCCGGCGAGATGTCGACGTCCGAGTTCCGGGCCTTCAATGCCGGCTTCATGGGCCACATCGTTGCCCACAGCGTGGACGGCGCCATCCACTTCCTCTGCATCGACTTCCGCCACGTGGCGGACGTGCTGGAAAGCGCGGCGGCCATCTATGGCGAGCTGAAGAACATCTGCGTCTGGGTGAAGACCAATGGCGGGATGGGCTCGCTCTATCGCTCCCAGCACGAGTTCGTCTGCGTCCTTAAAGTCGGCTCGGCGCCGCACGTCAACAACGTGGAGCTCGGCAAGCATGGCCGGTACCGCACGAATGTGTGGAGCTACGCAGGCGTCAACAGCTTCGGGAAGGGCCGCGACGAGGCGCTTGCCATGCACCCGACGGTCAAGCCCGTCGCCCTCGTTGCCGACGCCATCCGGGACTGCTCGAAGCGCCGGGACCTCATCCTCGACTGCTTCGCCGGCTCCGGCACCACGCTGGTCGCAGCCCACACGACCGGCCGCAGGGGATATGGGATCGAGCTCGATCCCCACTATGTCGACACCATCGTCCGCCGCATGGAGGCAGCGACCGGAGAGACCGCAAGGCTGGCAGAGACCGGCGAGAGCTTTGCCGAGGTGCAGGCGCGCCGGGCGGGCGCGCCTGCTGCAGCAGCATCGCCGGCCGCTGAGGCCGTTCAGTCTGCGGAGGTGGTGTCGTGACCGGCAAGCACACACATCGCGTCAGCAAGGCTGCCAAGGATGCACACAAGGCCAAGGACGGGGTCGGTTACTGCCGGCCCCCGGCGGCCGGCCAGATCAAGCCCGGCGAGGTGCGCAACCCGAAGGGCCGCAGGAAGGGCGAGCGCAACCTTAAGACCGACCTGACGGAGGAGCTGTTCTCCATCATCGAGGTCCGCGAGAACGGCGAGAAGCGCCGCATGACCAAGCAGCAGGCGCTGGTGAAGACCCTCATCAATGACGCGCTCGGCAAGGGCTCGAAGGCCCAGAGGCTGGTCTTTGAGCTGATGCTGAAAGTGTTCGGCACGGAGGAGGCCGATCCGGAGACCCCGCTCGACAGGGACGAGCAGGCCGCAATGGACCTGCTCATCGCCCGCTTCGCGTCGCGGGGTGCGTCATGAGCGCCGAACAGAGGCAGGCCCTGGCGCTGGCCGCGCGCAATGATCTCTACTTCTTCATTCTCCGCGTCTTCCAGACGTTAAACCCTGGCGCGATCTTCCTCGAGAACTGGCATATCGAGGCCATCGTTCATCAACTGGAACGGGTTGAGCGGGGCGAGACCAGCCGTCTCGTCATCACTCAGCCGCCGCGGACGATGAAGTCCCTGGCGACGTCGGTGGCCTGGGTCGCCTATCTCCTCGGCAGGAACCCGGCGCTGAAGATCATCTGTGTCAGCTACTCGTCGGACCTGGCGCTGACCTTCGCGCGGCAGTTCCGGCAGGTCGTTGAGTCTGCCTGGTACAAGCAGGCCTTCCCCGGGACCAAGGCGCACCGCGTCACCGATGATGAGTTCACGACCACCAAGGGCGGCTACCGCCTCACCACCTCGATCGGCGGCACGCTGACCGGCCGTGGCGCTGACATCATCATCATTGATGACCCGATGAAAGCCGAGGACGCGATGTCTGAAGCCGCCCGGCGGCGCGTCATCGACTGGTACAGCACAAGCCTCGTCAGCCGCCTCAACGACCAGGATCGCGGCGCCATCGTGCTCGTGATGCAGCGGCTGCACGAGGAGGACCTGGCAGGTCACGTGCTCGGGGACCCTGGCTGGGCGCATCTCGACCTGCCGGCGATCGCCCAAGACACGCGCATCATGGAGCTCGGACGCGGCCGGACGCATGTCTTCCGGGAGGGCGATCTGCTCCATCCCGATTACCTGTCCCGCAAAGCGCTGGACCGGCTCAGGCATGACCTCGGCACCTTCGCCTTCACCGCCCAGTACCTGCAGCAGCCGGGCAGCCCGCAAGGCAACCTCATCAAATGGGACTGGTTCAGGATCTTTACCGAGAGCCCACCCCTCCACCCGGGACAGGTCGTCATGAGCATCGATACCGCGCACAAGACGGGCGACAACGACTATTCTGTCTGCACGATCTGGGTTCGCAGGAATGGCGGTGACGAAAACCTGCTTGTCCATGTTCACCGCGAGCGGCTCGAGTATCCAGACCTCCTCGCCAAGGTGAAAGCACTGATCGGCGAGTGGAACGTCTACAAGGTACTTATCGAGGACCATGGCGTCGGCTCGGCGCTGGCTCAGCAACTCAGGCAGCAGAGCGACGTCGCGATCTGGGGGATCAAGCCCAAACTCGACAAGGCCGCTCGCTTCGCCAAGGTCACCCACCTGATTGAGCAGGGTAAGGTCTACGTACCCATGGAGGCGCTCTGGCTGGGCGAGTTTAAGCGCGAGCTCTCCGCTTTCCCGCATGTCAGGCATGACGACCAGGTCGACAGCGTGTCGCAGTATCTCGACTGGTCGGACGACGCCGCGCGTTCCACTACCGGCCAACACGAGATCATCGGACTAATGGGCTAGGCGCCACGAGTTGCGGCGCGCCTACTTCGGCAGGATGTCCCAGCGGTCCTTGAAGGCCGCGGGCGTCGTCCAGTTGAAGCTGGAGGGGTGAGTTGGGAGGTACTTGATGCCACTCGCTCGGTACGCGGCGAGCATCTTGTTGATGTCCGCCTGCGGCACCACCCAGAACTGGTTGGCAGCGCCCTGCGGCACGAGCGCCAGGATGTAGAACAGGCCCTCCCGCGCCGGCTTGTCCTTGACCATCCACTGGGACGGCCGGAAGAGCCCCTTCACGTCGATGAGGAACATGGTCTTTGTCTCAGGCGAGACGCACATCAGGTCGGCCAGGGGCGTCGCGTTGCCTTGCGTGAACGCGACCTCGTAGCCCCGCTTGCAGAGCTCCGAGGCCACAGCGAACTGCGCCGCCCACTGGGTCATGTGGCGGCGGGTCTGCGGGGCGATGGTGGTCGTCTTGTTCACGTCCGACAGATCGCGTCAGCGCCCACAGAAGTCCAGAAAAATGAGACTCATAGTCTGTAGACCGTTCGGGCTCGCTGCCGTGCCCTCGGCCCATGGACATCCGCAAGGTCCTCGGCGCCAATCTGAAGCGCCTGCGCGAGGAGGCGGGCCTCTCCCAAGAGGCCCTCGCCGACCTGTGCGGCATGCACCGGACCTATGTCAGCGGCGTTGAGCGCGCGATCCGCAACCCGACCGTCACCATCGTTGCCAAGCTGGCGAAGGCCCTGAAGGTCACGCCAGGCACGATGCTCGACACCAGGCGCAGCTGAGACCCAGCCTCCCGAAATCCCATCTCCTGCTCAAGGGATATCGCCGGTAACTGGCGCGATTCCGCCCGGAGACGCACTTATCTCATCGAGCCAAACGCCTGCGGAATCGCCGATACGCGGAAAATCCCTTCAGAAATCCCATCGGCGCGAAAGCGGACTGCCGGCATCGCGGACAGAGCAAACGCCGGCCCAAAGTGGCCGCGTGTGAAGGAGTTCGCGTATCAGGTTGAAGGGGATTGCGAATTCGTGCGCGGAAGTGCGGGCTTTGCGCCACGATTTCGCTGAAGGCGGAGCAGCCTGCTCTCCGGCAGACTGCGTGGCGGACAGGGCGGGATTCGAACCCGCGAGACGCTATTAACGTCTACACACTTTCCAGGCGTGCGCCTTCAACCACTCGGCCACCTGTCCGCGAGGGGGTTGCCTCTAGGGGGCTGGAAGGGTTTTGACAAGCCGTCCTGACGTGTTCTGGCGGCTTCCTAGCGAAAGTGACGGTTTAACGCTTATGGAGGGCGTCAATTGCGCCGGCCCGGCGGCACGAGTAGTTTCTGCCCGGCGCCGGGTCGCGGCGCGCCAAAGGGAAGCTGCTCATGGCCTTTTTCAGGCTGATCGCCGTCATCTTCATCGTCGCCGGCCTGCTGGTGCTCGGCTACGACGTTATTTCTTCGATCCAGAACGGCCAGGGCTTCAAGGCGCTACCGCTCGCCGACTTCTGGAAGCTGATCCATGCCGGCTCGCTTGACGGCTATCGCACCTGGGTGACCGAGACGATCCCCAGCCCCGGCCCGTCCGTCTCGGAGAGCATCCTCAGCTTCCCCGCCTTTGCCGTTTACGGCGTGATTGGCGTGCTGCTGGGCCTGCTGTTTCAGAAGCGGTCGCGTTACGACGATTGATCCGGCGGCACCTGTTTCGTGCGTGAACTGCTGAACGCCATCGCGTGGATCTTTCTCGCGGTCGCCTTTATCGCGCTGGGTGCTGACGCCTACTGGACTTGGAAGGCGAGCGGCTGGACCTTCCAGCCGATCGGCTTCTATCTGGATCTCGCGGCTTCGGACTGGCTGGCCCACGTTCGCGACTGGGCTGCGGACCGCTCGGCGCGTACCGCGCGGCTGGTTGCGGACGGGCTCGCCTTGCCCGTCTGGGCACCTGCGTTTGCCGTCGGCATTCCGCTGGCGTGGCTGACGCGGGAGCGGCGCTGAACGGATGGGCCGCGAGACGAAGACCGTCGTGCGGTCCGGATCGTTGAGCGGCGAGGCACGGGTTCATCTCGACAGCGATGCGCTGGGGATCGGGCCGCCATTCCGCATCAGGATGTCTGTGAACGGACTGGGCGCAATTGCCGATGCGGCCGGCCTGACCGTGACCCGGGGGCGCGAGACATTTCACATCGCGATGAGCGAACGGGAGTCGGCCGCCTGGGCGAAGGCGATCCTTCATCCGCCTTCGCTGGCCGACAAACTGGGCGCAAAGCCAGGCATCGCCATCGCGCTTGTTGGCGCGTTGCCAAGCGAGATTGCCGCCGTCACGAACGGCGCGAAGGTCTATCGCAGCCTGCCCAAGACGCTGGATGCAGCGCTCGCCATCATGGCGGTCGCGTCGCTGGAGGCGAAGCCGCTTGCGGCGATCGCGGCGGTATTGCCACCCAAGGGTGCAGTCTGGCTGGTCTATGAGAAGGGCATTCTCAAAGGCGACGCCCTGATTCTTGCGGCGCGTGAGGCTGGGCTGAAAGACACCAAGGTCGCGAAAATCAGCGAAACGCATACCGGCCTGCGCTTCATTGTGGCGCGCTAGATCAGGGGTCGTTGCCCGATCGGTTGCTCGTAGTAGTCCGCGAGGCGGGCCAGCGCCTTGGTATTGAGCATTTCGAGCCGGCCGTTGGCGAAGCGAAAGAGGCCGAGTCGTTCCAGACCCTTCAGGGTCTTGTTGGTGTGCGCGAGGCTCAGTCCCAGGGCGTCGGCAATGTGGCTCTGGTTGATCGGGATGTCATAGACATTGCCGGCGTCGGGCTTGATAAGCGCCACCCTCTTGGCGAGGTGCATCATCAGGACTGCGACACGCTCTGACGCGCTGCGGCGCCCCGCCGTCAGCAGGTTTTCGTCCACGAAACTCTCTTCATGCGCAGTCAGCCACGTCACATCGTAGGCGAGCTCGGGATAGCCGCGATAAAGGTCCCAGATTTTCGAGCGTGCAAAAACGCAGACTTCGGCGTCGGTCAGGGCCTCCACCCCATAGGGCGAATCTTCGAACAGGCGGTTCTGGAAGCCGACAAAGTCGCCCGGCAGCAGAAAGTTGAGAATCTGGCGGCGGCCGTCGCGCATCTCGCGAAATCGGAAAGCCCAGCCAGAGAACAGGGTGAAGAGCTGCGCGCTGCGGCTGCCCTGGCGAAGAATGGAGTCGCCGGGCTTGAAGGTAAGGTGATCGGTCTTCATCCGCTGGATGAAATCGACCTCCTCGACCGGCTTGTCACGGAAGGCGGCCTTCGCACGCAGCGGACAGTCGTGACACGAAACGCGCATTTTCCCCTCTCTGCCGCAAGATGACGGAACTTGCCGGAACCGGCTATGCGAATTCTCTCAAACTGCGGATCTGATGGTCCCTAGCGCAAGGCGGCGTAGACACGGCGGCTTCGTACAGGGGCAACGCAGTCCATATCCTAAACCATCAGGTTGACAATTCGCCCGCTGCGAGTATATTATACCATGTGGTTGAACAAATGACTCATGACCTCGACGCGCTCTTTCACGCGCTTGGCGATGCCACGCGGCGCCAGATGCTGCGCGCGCTGGCAGCCGGCGAACAGACGGTCGGCCAGCTGGCCGAGCCGTACGATATGTCTCTGGCGGCCGCATCGAAGCACATCAAGGCGCTGGAGCGCGCGGGGCTGATCCGCCGCGCGGTGAAGGGGCGCACGCATGTCTGCAGCCTGGAGCCGGGGCCGCTGGCGAGCGCGCATGAATGGCTGAGTTTCTACGAACGATTCTGGACGAGCCGTCTCGACATGCTGGACCGCCTGCTGCGTGAGGACGATGCGCGGAAGGCCCGCAATCCCAAGGGAGATTCCAAATGAACGATACCGCGACGCTGGACGCCTATGGCGTGCTGACCGAGCCGACGACGCTGAAGATTCAGCGCGTGCTGCCCGGGCCGATCGAGCGCGTGTGGGACTACCTCACCAAAAGTGACCTGCGGAAGCAGTGGTTCGCCTCTGGCGACATGACACTGGTGGCCGGTCAACCGTTCACGCTGACCTGGCGCAACGAGGAGCTGAACACACCGAAGGGCAAGCGCCCTGAAGGGCGCGACGAGGAGCACTCCAGCACCAATACGATCCTGGAGGTCGATCCGCCACGGAAGCTGGTCATCACGTTCGGCGCGTCGGGACATGTGGCGTTCGATCTGGCGGCGCGTGGCGACACCGTGCTGCTGACGCTGACGCATAGCCGTATTCCCGATCGCGGCACGCTGCTCAGCGTTTCCAGCGGCTGGCATGCGCATCTCGATATTCTGGGCGGCAAGCTGAACGGCGAGGACGGCCCGGACTTCTGGACGAATTGGGCCAAGCTGCGCGCCGAATACGAAACGCGGCTGACGGCCTGAGCTATGTCCAGCATTCGCCAGGCTGTGCTGATCGCGGCGCCCGAACACAAGGTCTTTGACGCGCTGACGCACAGCGAAGGGCTGGCCGCGTGGTGGTCGCCCGGCGCCGAAGCCGTGCCAGAGTTGGGATCGACAGCGCGATTTCGCTTCGGGCCGTCTTACCTGAAGACGATGGTGGTGGCGGCGTTGGAACCGGATGCGCTGGTGCAGTGGCGCTGCACCGGCGGGGCGGATGAGTGGATCGGTACGACCATCAGCATTGCGCTGGAATCAGGAAGCCCCGACGCGCTACGCGCGGCGCATGTGGAAATCGGCGGGCAGTTGGAACCGCTCGCGGACGTGAAGACGGTTACGCTGGTGCGCTTTGCCCATGAGGGCTGGCGTGCGGAGACACTGGGCTTTTCCGAGTGCAGCTATACGTGGGGCCGGTTTCTCCACAGCTTGAAACGATACTGCGAGACCGGGCGCGGCACGCCGTGGCCGGAGCAGCATCGGGCTTGAGGGATCCGGTTCCTGCGCGCATGCGCAGAGATTCAGCCCAGAGGCAGCACACTCAAGGCGTAGGGGTAGGAACACCGCGCGTGCAGAGTTGGACCTTCGCGGGCACAGGTGGACAGGTCCAATCCTTACCGTGCCGGATTCCTCCCCACGGGTTCACAAACAGCGCAAGAGCAGAAAGCGCCACCACACAGATGACCAAGCATCCCATCCTTGCCCATCGGAATGGAACTTCCAACGAGTTCGAAGGCTCAAGTGTACGGCGATCCTCGAAGTGAATGAGGCCGTAACGGCGTGATTTCATGATCACGCCCTTCCCGTAGTGCTTCCACTCTTCGGCCTTGTAAGGCGGCAGCGACGTTCCGGCGTCGATATCGACGACGATCCGGCCGTTCGAGAACTTGTCGGCGACGTACTCGCCGAGCTGGAAATTCTTCCAGTCGTGGGGGCCGGCCTGCTCCGTCAATTCTCGTCCATCTTGAGGGCAGCGATGAAGGCTTCCTGCGGGATCTCGACCTTGCCGAACTGGCGCATTTTCTTTTTGCCCTCTTTCTGTTTGTCGAGGAGCTTGCGCTTGCGGGAGATGTCGCCGCCGTAGCATTTCGCC
>Ga0075163_10000349_pt1 | contig 58714 bp, 48 predicted proteins | sample JI1023141ADNA_FD_71478 | JGI IMG/M metagenome (GOLD analysis project Ga0075163, IMG submission 71478) | Wastewater effluent complex algal communities from Wisconsin, to seasonally profile nutrient transformation and Carbon sequestration -... | ecosystem: Engineered > WWTP > Effluent > Algae... | reverse complement strand
TACATGTCAACCCGCTGGATTGAAGATGGGACTTACGTGCGGCTACAGAACATTAAACTGAGCTATGAGCTTCCGGCCAAGTGGATACAAAAAGCAAGGATGACACGGGCGCAGTTCTATGCCAATGTGCAGAACGCAGCCACGTTTACTAAATACTCAGGATTAGATCCGCAGATTGGTGCCTTTAACCAAAGCTCTTTGCAACGCAACGTAGATATGGGGCGTTATCCGGCTCCACGCGTGTATACATTCGGAGTTAACATTGATTTTTAAGCAACAGAAATAAAGAAATGATTATGAAAAAGTATCTCAAATATTTCTTCGCTACCGCACTTACCGTTTCAATGGGTTCGTGCTCAGAAAATTTTCTGGAATTTGTTCCCGAAGATGCAGCAACGGTAAACAGTTGGTATAGAAGTGAAACCGAAATTCGCCAATCAACAGCCTCCATGTATGGTCGCCCGTGGTTTGGTTACAACGATGTATTCAGTTGGGCCGCTGGCGATTTAATGGCTGGCGATATGCATCACAACTGGGATCAGGAAGGACAATTCTTTTATCTATCCTACAACGAAAACAACTCGCACATTGGCGATGGCTGGCAAGGATTGTATGATGTAATCTCGTATGCCAACCTGATTATTGACGACATGCCCACTATTGCCAGTGGTCATGGTGTAAGTCAAACTGTTATTAACAAAGGTTTAGGCGAGGCTCGGTTTTTCAGAGGCTTTGCTTTCTTCATGCTGGCAGAATTCTGGGGCGAAGTTCCCATTATTGAAAACCCGGCAGAGAAAGTGGCAAGTGGGAATCTGCAGTTACCAAAAAATACCATTGCCAGTGTTTATGAATTCGCCCGCAGAGATTTAGTTTTTGCAGCGGAAAATTTACCATCAACTGATGCTGCTGGTCGTGTTACAGCCTGGGCCGCTAAAGGCATGTTGGCTAAACTACACGTAACACTTGGTCAAAGAAGCATCGGGGGTACAATTGGTTCTGCGGCTGACTTTACAACGGCAGCAAATTATGCAGCCGATGTAATCAACAACAGCGGGTTAAGTCTCTATAATAATTATGAAGACATGTTTAAAATTGCTAATGAGCATAATCCTGAAATTCTTTTTGGATTACAATTCATTAATGGGGGTTGGGGTGTTGGAAGCAGCAGGCAAGCACGCTTTGCGCGGCACTCGCGCATAACAGGCGATGCACAGGCGTGGGGTGGCGGAAAATGTATGTCTGTTAGTTTCCTCAACGCAATGCAGGCAAATGCCGAAGGCGAAACAGACTTGCGCAGAAGAGCAATCTACATGCAGAACGGAGATGTGTACAATTATCTGGCTACCAAATCTGGAGGTTATACTTATAACATTGTTTCGCGCGATAATGAAGGCACTCAGGTTGAGGGTGCAACGCCTACATTAAATAGTCTTAAAAAATATGTGGTAGGAAATGTAGATGATCATGGCTATGTAATCTCCAATCAGGATTCACCTCTGGATATTTATATGTTGCGACTGTCGGATGTTTATCTACTCTATGCAGAAGCCTTGTTAGGAAGCGGGTCAGCACTTTCAAGCGGGCCGGGCTACGATGCTTACCTGGCAGTAAGAGCACGTGCCGGACTAAATCCTCCTACTGATGGCAACATGACTTACATTGATCTTTTCAATGAGCGCAGAGTAGAGTTTGCGTTAGAAGGATTAGCCTGGTTGGATGTAAAACGCAGGTACTACCGTAACTCATCAGAAGCCCTCACTTACCTGAATAGTCAAGGTCGCACCGATCGGTTTTTCAGAATCAATACAAATGATAATTTGGAAAATGATGCTGCCGGTTATGAAATAGTTGTGGCAGGAGGAATTGGTTCTGGCGGACAGGCAAACAGCGACCCGTTGGTAAATTTCACGGCTGCAAAAATGATTTTACCAATTCCGGGTATTGAGGTAGTAAACAATCCTTTGCTTAGAGTTGAGGAAGCAGCCGTTGAATATGATTTTAATTAATCACGAATCAGAAAAGAATAAAATCATGAAACTAACAAAACATATCTCCGGGGTTCTTGCAATTTGTGTTGCATTAAGCTCATTGTTTATAGTAAGTTCTTGCGAAGAAACAGGTGATGGAATGAATATTGAAACTCCTGATGGCCCCGCAACAATCAACTATATCAGATTAACAAATCCGGCCAGTGCCGATTCATTACTGGTGAGTGCTTCATTGGGTACAGGCATTGCCATTGTAGGCAAAAACCTGGGGGGTACACGCGAAATCTGGTTCAACGATAAAAAAGCAGTTATCAATCCAACATGGGTTACTAACAAAACCATTTTGGTTAATGTACCCAGCTTTGCTCCAAATGACATAACCAACATATTGTATTTGGTTGATGCCAACAGCGACACACTGAAACATCCGTTTGTAGTATCTATTCCTGCGCCTGTGCTAAGCAATGTTCGCAATGAATGGCCACAAGAAGGCGAGACTTTGGTTATCAATGGAAATTATTTTTTCGAACCACTTACAGTTGAGTTTACCGGAGGAGTTACTGGCGAAGTAATTTCGGTTAGCCAGACCAGTGTTGAAGTTTCAGTACCCGATGGAGCAAGCGAGGGGCCGATAACACTTGCAACCAATTTTGGTGAAGCAGAATCTACCTTTCACATTTGGGATAAGCGCAACATCATTCTTGATTTCGATGATAAAGTTGCCAATGGTTGGCGTATAGGTTTGCGCGAAAATACTGATGGACCTATTGACGGCAATTATCTGGTAGTACGTGGAAACATAGCAGCCAACCAACGCGATGAAGGTCCAGGCGCTCCAGGCCAATCACCCTTGTGTATGGAATATTGGGGCGGCCCAGCTGGGCGAACCGAAAACTTTTATCCGTTATACCCTAACTCTTACCGCGACTATGTAGTAAAGTTTGAAGCCAAAATAAACAAGTGGTATGGTGGTTATCTCAACTTGTGTTTATCAACACCAACACATAGCGGCAGCAATCAGGAAATCTGGAGTAACTCTTTAAATGCACGTGGCATCTGGGGTCCGTGGGCTGCTTCAGGCGAAGAGGTAAATACAAATGGCAAGTGGATAACAGTTATAATTCCATTAACAGAGTTTCAATATTATATGGGAGCCCCCAGCAATGTAGAATATACTCCTGGCCAGAAATTCGTAGAAACATCTGCAGGTTCATTTAGTACGTGGATGCTAGGCTCGCCTGAGAACACCGGAAATGCCGTAGAATTCTACATCGACAACGTTCGCTTTGTTAAACCATAACAAACTCAAGAGAAAATGAAAAATATCTTTAAGTATAAAATTCATCTCATTGCTTTCATTTGCATACTGGGTGGGTTTCTGTTTCTTTCTTCTTGCGAAGAAGACGAGGCATCGAGCGAAGTAGTTCTGCTAAGCTTTGGGCCATCGGGTGTACATCATGGCGATGAGATTACATTCTTTGGTCAGAATCTGGATAAAGTAAGTTCAATCGTTTTTCAACCGGCAGTTGAAATATCGAAGAGCACTTTTAATTCTGTAACATCCGACAGGATAAACGTAACCGTGCCAGATGCAGCCGAAGCCGGTAAAATAATTTTGAAAACACCGCAAGGCGAAATAGAAAGTATCACGATTCTAAACTTCGAAGTGCCTGTTGAAATTGAAAGCATAACGGAGGAGGTTAAGCCCGGAGCAACCATTACCATAACTGGTGACAAACTCAATTGGATTGAACAGATAACATTTCCCAGCGATTTAATCTTAACGAAAGAAGACTTCGAGAGTCAATCGCTTACCGAACTGGTGGTAACTGTACCAATGGAGGCTCAAACCGGATTTTTACTTTTTGCAACGGGTGGAACCAAACCGTTAACCTTCGGATCGGAAGAACAACTTATTGTTACTGTTCCAACCGTAACGGCACTTACACCAGCATCCATTCGCCATACAGCAGAACTTACTATCTCAGGTACCAATCTTGATTTGATTACTGCAGTTGAGTTTGGTGAAGGCGCTGAAGTTTCGAAAGCGAATTTTGCATCGCATACGCAAACAGAAATAAAGTTAGCCGTGCCAGCTACAACTATAAAAGGCAAGCTTACTTTAAAACAGGTGTCGCCAGTAGAGATTCAAACCGCTAGTGAATTGGTTATAGTATTGCCAATTGGTACAACGGCTACACCTTCTCCGGCTATTCCAGGAACAAGCGACTTAACCATTAGCGGTACCGATCTTGATCTTGTTGCAGAGTTGGGCTTACCTACAATTGGTCCGGTACTGGCTTCAGCTTTTAAATCGCAATCAGCAACGCAGATTGTACTTGCCGTTCCAATCGGAACCAAGTCTGGTGGAATTACTTACAAAACTATTCACGGCTATTCGGGTAATTTGGGTGTAACGGTAAGAGTGCCTGCACCTGGCCCGCCACCATTGCCGATTACGTTGTATGATGAAACAATTGCAGCCGGTGGTGGAAACTGGAGTTGGAACTCTGTGGTATCCAATCCTGCAAGCACCGAACAGTTTTATTCAGGCGAAGTTTCATGGAAATACGAAACAACATCGGGTGGTGGACTTTCAGCTGGCGGCATAACAGCAATTGATGTTACCGGGCAGCAGGTATTTACCTTTGCACTTTATGGTGGCCCCGGTACAAATGGACGGCAAGTAGCCGCCATTCTTAACGACAATTGGGGCAATTACAATTCTGTAACCCTTGAAGAAGGCAAATGGACAGAATATCAAATACCCTTAACTGCTTACCCGTCCACTAACCTTAACCAGATTGTAAGATTTGCATTAAAGGTTGAAGGGACTAATACATCAGTTATCTATGCCGACCGTGTTGGGTTTGGAGCAGCAGGCCCGCCACCACTTGATTATTATTTGTTTGATGATGCATTGAAGAATGACTGGCAACAGTGGGATGGTTGGGGTTTAACTTCTAAAGATTTCGCAAACGAAGAAGAAGTCTTTAAAGGAACAAAAGCGATAAAGGCAGTTTATAACGATCAGTACGGTGCTATTCAAATAGGAAGAGGTTCTGCTATTGATATAACCGGCTACACAACCTTAACTTTTAGAGTGTATGCATCGGCAGCTCAACAGTTGATTGTGCAATTGAATAACGATTCGGATAATTATCTGAATATACCGCAAGGGTGGAGCGAAGTAAGTTTACCCGTGGCCACCATGAATGGAAATAAAACTGCGGTATCAGAGTTTCGCATAAAGAATAATAATGCGAGTTTACCGGTAACACTTTTCTTTGATGAAATTGGTTTAAAAAATTGATTAGAAAAATTGAGAATAGAAGGCTATCGTAAAGGGTAGCTTTCTATTCTTACCTTGTTGTTGTTTTAAGTAAGAGTTTAAAGTTTTAATGTGTTGGAAATGAAAGAAGCTAAGATTATTGTGGGGGTGTGTTGTCTTTTTGTGATAGCAATTTTGTTTTCGTGCAATAGCGAAGCCCCGGAAGCAGATGTAAATGAACCCGATCCGTTGCCAGATAGCATTAAGATTACCGTAAACCTTGCAAACAAAAAACAAGAGATGATTGGCTTTGGAGGTGCGCTTACCTGGTACAGTAACTGGCTAACTACGCACAACAAAGCCAATGAAATTGCCGACCTGATGTTTACGGACCTAGGCATTGATATTATCCGGTTTAAAACCTGGTATTATCCTGACAACTACCCAACCAACAAGGCGGTGAGTAATATGTCGAACACCGGAAGCAATGATTATGCAAAGGGCCATTGGGATGCTACAAACCAATTGTATGAGATGGCGAAAGAGAGAGACGCCAACATAAAAACATTGTTATGTTCATGGGGCCCCCCCGTATCGTTAAAAGATAATAACACCTTGCGGGAAGGCACACTGAAAAAAGACGCAAATGGATTTATGTACGATGAGTTTGCTGAATACTGGGATGATATTCTTGAATACACACCATTTGATCCTGACTACATCAGCATACAGAACGAACCCACCTACGTTAATTCAAACTGGACAACTTGCCGCTGGTCTATTGCCGAAACCTCTCTATTGCCCGGCTATAATACTGCACTTAATAGCGTGTATGATAAAATAAAAAACCGCCCGCACGTACCACTATTAGTTGGGCCCGAATCGCAGGACATAACTACGTATGGTCCGTTTGTAAATGTGTTGAAAGATAATCCAAACGCTGCAGTGTTTGGATGGCACCCTTACAATGTTAACTCTACAACATCTGCATCAGCCATTACTACTTCCCTCAGAAATGTAGGAGCCTTTTCAACTAAGCCCAATATCATGACAGAGTTTTCAGATAATCTGTCGTGGTTTAATACTGCATTATTTATACAAGAGTCGCTAACCGAGGCTAACACCTCCGCTTATATCTATTGGAAACTGATGTGGGCTACACCCGCTTCAGGCGAGGATGCAGCCATGATCAGTACCGGCTCCAGCCCAACCACACCATATGTGGTTACACCATACTACCATCTTATTAAACACTTTTCAAAAAATATAGATGCTGGTTATCATCGCGTAGAAACCACTACTGCCACTACGCCCGCATCCAATCTGGTTACATCGGCATTTGTAAGTCCGGATAATACAAAAACCACCATCGTTGTTGTTAACAATGGAACCTCGGCTTCTAAAGTACATTTAGCGGCAGAAGGAAAAACAGCTAAAAGTATTAAAGTAGTGCAAAGCAAAGAAGGAAGTTACTATCAAACAGTATCAACCACATCGCCTACAAAATCGTTAAGCCTTCCAGCCAAAACCATCACAACCATTGTTCTTGAATTTTGATGAGGAAGTATTTTTTTCTTTTAATCTGTTGCCTTGGCTTGTTGCGTGTTTTTGCGCAGGTAGATGATTCTGCAACTGAAAAAACAGTTACACTTTATAATAATCTGAAGATAGTTCAGAACAGTAGCTACTTTCTTTTTGGTCAGGAATTTTTCAACAGCTTTAAATATAGTTCGGGCAGTGCGCATGGCGATAAAACCTATTCAGATAGCCGCGAAGTAACCGGAGCTTATCCGGTTGTGTTAGGTTCAGACTTCCATTATTATCTCGATAAAAGCGAAACAGAAAGGGGCTACCACACCGAAGCGGTGAAGTGGGCCTATCAACAAGGCTTTATTGTTACGTTCGATTGGCACATCAGCGCCCGCAACACTTCCTCTTATACTTGCAGTGGCTCGCCCGCTAATCTTGCTAAAAATATTGCCAACGGAAATACAAATGGCGATCGCGATTGGTACCTGGCCGAACTGGATAAAGTAATTGCTATCATTAACAACGATCTGGTTGTAAATGGAGAGAACATTCCCATTGTATTCAGGCCCTTGCACGAAATGAATGGCAATTGGTTTTGGTGGGGTGCGGCCTGTTCGGGTTTTACACCAACCGACTACAGAGCCTTGTACCAACTAACGGTTGACTATGTGAAAGCACGCACTAACAATGTTTTGTTTTGCTGGTCGCCCAATAGCCCGGTTAACAGTTCAATTCTTTCTAATTATTATCCGGGCGATGCGTATGTAGATATTGTGGGTTTGGATATCTATGAAATTACAGCCGATCCGTTTCGCCAATACATGGGTGCATTAGTAGATTTTGCAGGTGTGCATAACAAAGTAGCGGTGTTAAGTGAAACCGGCTATAGAAACGACACTGGTAATGGCGATGCTGCCGCTAAGTATTGGAACGATTCGGTATTGCCGGCAATTGTAAACGATCCTTCCGGAAAGGCACTTAAAATAGCCTGGGCACTTACGTGGATTAACTCCAGTTGGTCACATCCATATGTTCCACATGCCAACAGCACATCAACAGCCAAACAAAGCTTTATTAATTTTAAGAATTCAAAACATGTAGTGTTTAGCGATAAAGCCGAAACGATGTACGAACCATTGATCGTGTTGTCAACCTCAAACGAAAGCGAGGCAATGGTTCAGGTAACTCAAGACCGGCATCAGATTTTGGTGAAGTTTACTGACTTTGCATCACCGGTATGGGTAAGCATTCACGATACATCGGGCAAAAAAATTGTGGAAGAAAAAACGAGTATGCCGGAAATTACCTTTTCGACTGAAAAGTTTATGATTAAGCCAGGCGTTTACATTATTAAAGTTGCCAGTGCAACAAAAACGGCTACTCAGAAAGTGTTAGTACGGTAATAGAACCAGCAAACCTTATTAGTTTGGTTTGCACGAATAAAATCAATAGCTTTTATTCATGAAAGTTCCAGCAGCACATAAGCAACATGGCCACACCTTACTCTCCGTTGGGCTGCTGATAATATTGTTGTTCCCGTTAAGGGGATATACGCAACCAGAAGAGTTATACAAGAAGAAACTGGTATTCGATCAACTTCAGGAAGAACAGAGCTTATCGCAAAGTTCTATTAATTGCATTTTGCAAGATAGCGAAGGTTACCTGTGGATAGGAACCTGGTCGGGTTTGATTCGCTATGATGGCTATACTACAACTGTATTCCATTCCGAAAACCAACCGGGCAAACTTCAAAGCAATAAAATTCTTACACTTTATGAAGACCACTCAGGCTTTCTTTGGATTGGAACCCACATGGGCGGGCTTTTCAGGTACAATAAAAACACCAACACATTCGAAAAATTTGCGCACGATGAAAACGATCCCACCAGCTTAAGCAATAACAATGTACGCGCCATACAAGAAGATGCTGCTGGTAATTTGTGGGTGGGTACCGAGATGGGAATTAATATTCTGAAAAAGGATACCCCTGGGTTTCTTCATATTACTACTGCTACTGCTCCCACGCTCACACAAAACCACATTTCCGCAATACACCGCTCGGCCAATAACGAAATGTGGATTGGTACCACATACGGCCTTAACAAATTGCAAAGTCAGGGCAACCGGTATGAGTTTAAGAGTTATCTATATAGTAAAGATTCAGTCAATCATGCATTGCATAATCACATCTATGGCATTGCAAGTTTACCAACCGAAAATGGTACCGGTATTTGGTTAACCACCAAAGAAGGACTTAAGGTTCTTATTAACGGAACATTAACTAGCTATCGAGTGCCTAATAAACCACCCAGTTATAATTTGTTCAATAGTGTTTTAGTTGTGCCAGGCGATAGACCCTATCTGGTTGCAGGTTCTGAGGCGGGTATTTCATTTTTCGATGTAGCTGCTATGCAGTTTGACGAAACTGTTCCAACCGGCTCTGACGAAATGAATTTAAGTCATGGCTCAATCACATCCTTGTACATGGATAGAGGAGGTGTGCTTTGGGTGGGAACAAAGAAGGGTATCAATAAATTTGACTCGTATACAAAAGAGTTCGAATCGTTTGAGGTTTCGCAGTTCGATAAAACAAAAAGTATAATTACAGGCGTTCAGATCTCAGCCACTGGTGGCTATTGGATTGCTACCATTGGTGGTGGCCTTTATAAGTTTGATGGCAACAGTTCCTTCACCAAATATAAATTCGCTGCAAAAGAGGAAAACACGTTTACAGAGTTTGTTCAAAATTTGTATTCCGATGAGAAGGGAAACATCTGGGTGGGTACTGCGGGTGCCGGTGTGTATCATTTTAATGAACACCAACTCACCAGCCCCGAGATAACATCCTTCAATCACTATTCAACACAAACCATACCAATACTAAGCGATAATTTTATCATGTCAATTACAAGCGATGGTCGCGATAATGTATTGATAGGAACCTGGAGTGGTGGTTTGTATAAAATTCTGCAACACGGTGATGTGATAAAATACCAAGACCCACGACTGTCAACCGCGCCCATAGTTGTTTCGTACGTGGATCGATCGGGCACAGCCTGGGTAGGCACACGCGGCAATGGTTTTTACAGTGTTAAAGAGAATGGCGAAGAGCTAATAGTAGAACACTACAAACGATCGGAGACTAACAGCATTAACGATAATTTTATTAACTGCATTTATGAAGATCATGCCGGTATTTTCTGGCTTGCTACCGATGGGGGTTTAAGTTCGTTTGATAGAAGGCTGAATGTTTTTGAAAATTATAACATAGAAGGCGGCCCTAGCAATAATGTAATAGTAAGTATTCTGGAAGATAATGAAGGCAAGCTTTGGCTTGCACATTGGAATGGCCTCACCGTAATAGATCCGTCAGACCCAACCTGGATGCGCAACTACGATCGTAACGATCATATCATGGGTGGGTTTTTCTACAATAATATCTGTGTAAAAAGCGCAGAGGGGCAATTGTTGTTTGCAGGTTCGGAGGGCTTTAACCGCATCGACTCAAAAAAAATCGTACAACGCCCCGAAGAATTTCCATTAGCCATTACACAGTTCGAATTGTTTGGTAAAGATGTGGCGCATGGCGAAATGGTAAACGATAGAGTATTGCTGGCACAACCGCTTCGCAATAATTCTGAAATAGAATTGAAGCACTTCGAAAACTCCATAGCATTTGAATTTGCTTCACTTGATTTTGCCGCTCCCGCAAAAATAAGATATGCCTACATGCTCGAAGGATTTAACGATACATGGAGCTATACAACCAGCGAAAGACGTTTTGCCAATTACACCAACCTGAATCCGGGCACGTATACATTCAAAGTAAAAGCTTCTGGTATTGATGGTATCTGGCAAGAAAAATACAGTCAGTTTACAGTTGTAATACATCCACCCTGGTGGAAAACATATTGGGCAGCCGTGCTTTATGTGTTGTTAGGTTTTGCCGCACTATATGTGTTTAGAAAATTTGTATTGTTACGCGCTAACCTGATGCATGATATAAAACTGGAGCGATTGCAACGCGAAAACCTGGAGAAACTTAACAAGGCTAAGTTAGATTTCTTTACCAACATCTCGCATGAGTTCCGCACACCGCTTACATTAATTCTCGGCCCACTTCAATCATTACTGGAATCAAACGAGTTGGGCAAACATGCGCGAAATCATTTATTCAGAATCAATAATAATTCGCAACGGCTATTACGATTAGTAAACCAGTTGCTTGATTTTAGAAAAGCCGAATCAGGTAATCTTAACCTAAAGGTTTCGGAAGGGAACATAGTTCGCTTTGCACGCGAGATAAAACTTTCGTTCGATACACTGGCCGAGCAATTGCGGATCTCTTTCACAATGGAAGTAAGCGCTGAAAACATTAAAGTATGGTTCGATCGCGATCAGTTTGAAAAGATTCTCTTCAACTTGTTATCAAATGCATTTAAACACACCCAGGAAGGCGGAAGAATTGTATTGAAGATTGTTGATGCTGGAGATGAAGTTCAGATAATCGTAGAAGATTCTGGCCGCGGAATCCGTCAGGAACACTTCGATCAGATTTTCCAGACATTTTTTAGTTACGATGAAGATAAACATCATACGGGTACAGGCATTGGGCTTGCGCTTTCCAAAAGTCTGATAGACATGCACCATGGAAAAATTGAAGTGCAGAGTAAAGAAGGTGAGTTCAGTCGCTTCATCATCTCACTCAAAAAAGGAAGTACACATTTCAGTGCTGACGAAATCCAAAATCTATCTGACGATCTGGAATCTATGGATTATTATCCGGCATTAACCGAGCCAACGCTGGACTCAGTATCAAATGAAACTCCGGATCAGAAAAAAGATGCACAAACGCAGCCGCGGATGTTGATTGTAGAAGATACAGCGGAGGTGCGCACTTATATTAAATCTATTTTTGAAAATAGTTATACTATACTGGAAGCAACACAAGGCGAAGAAGGTTGGACACAAGCCTTGGAGAATATACCAGACATTATTATTAGTGATGTAATGATGCCCGTAATGGATGGCATAACCCTTTGTAAAAAATTAAAGGCTGATAAACACACGTGCCACATTCCATTAATACTGCTCACTGCCCGCACCTCGCTTATTTTTAAAGTGGAAGGGTTAGAAACCGGTGCCGATGAGTATTTGAATAAACCATTTAATCCCCGTGTTCTGGAATTGAAAGTGCGCAATCTGTTGCGCCTGCGTACCCAAATGCGCGAAGCGTTTACCGATAATAAAGTTCTTTCCATTGAACCTAAGCGCGTAACCCTTAACTCGGCCGATGAATTGTTTATTCAGCAAACTATGGAAAGCATTGAAGCCAACATGACCAATGCTGAATTTGCAATTGAAGACTTATGCCGCGATGTAGCCATGAGTCGCATGCAATTATATCGTAAACTAAAAGCACTTACCGGTCTTTCGGCTAATGAATTTATTCGCACCATGCGCCTGAAACGCGCAGCGCAACTCTTAGAACAAAATCAACTTACAGTTGCAGAAGTTACCTACGAGGTTGGCTTTAGCGATTTACCATACTTCCGCGAGTGCTTTAAGAAAATGTTTGGTGTAACTCCATCAGAGTATGCGCACCAAAAAGATGTGGAGAAGTGAGTTCTGGATTTAACCTAAACAGTTTATAATGAAGTATTCTTTTTTCTTTCTGGCAATGCTGGTTTGCAGTTTGGCTTACGCTCAGCAGTTGCCTCAAATAAAAGTTAGTGGCAACAAGTTTGTAACAGCCAGCAATCAGCCCATCGTGTTTCAGGGATTAGATACCAGCGATCCATACAAATTAAAAAATGATGGCCAATGGAATAAGCGCTACTTCCAGGAAATGAAAAACTGGGGCGCAAACATTGTGCGCTTTCCGGTGCATCCTGCTAATTGGCGCACAATGGGTAACGAAGCCTATATGCAATTGCTTGACGAAGGCATACAATGGGCTACTGAATTACAACTGTATGTAATTATCGATTGGCACAGCATCGGTAATCTAAAAACCGAAAAGTTTTTTCGACCATCCTATGAAACTACAATCAAAGAAACGAATGACTTCTGGCGAACGATGGCAAAGCGTTATGGCAAAAATTCAACGGTTGCATTTTTTGAATTATTTAACGAGCCCGTTAACAACAATGAGTTTGGTGCATGCACCTGGGCCGAGTGGAAAGCCTTGCAGGAAGATATGATTGCTGTAATCAGAGCGGAAGGCGCACTTACTGTTCCGTTAGCTGCCGGTTTTAATTGGGGTTATGATTTAATAGAAGCAGGCGCAAACCCGATTGCTGCAACGGGCATTGGGTATGTAAGCCATCCATATCCGCAGAAGCGCGAAAAACCCTGGGCCGATAAGTGGACAAAAGATTGGGGCTTTATGGCCGAAAAGTATCCACTCATTCTTACCGAAATTGGCTTTAGTGGCAAAGAAGAAAAGGGGGCACATGTTCCGGTTATCAGCGATGAATCGTATGGCGATGCTATTACCACATATTGCAAAGCGAAAGGAGTTTCTTATACGGTTTGGTGTTTCGATCCCAACTGGGGGCCCATGCTCATCAGCGATTGGAATTTTAATACAACACGCCAGGGAAAATATTTTAAAGCGGCATGGTTAAAAAAATAATTCGTGTACTAGTTCTGGCGCTGTTAGCAGCATGTTCTTCGGCTGAACCACAATTTTTCACCGCAGATAACACATTGTTTCAATACATGGGGCGTATTGATTTCAGCAATAACAAAACTCCGCGCTTTTGGGTAGCGGGTGCGCAAGTGCAGGCAAAGTTTAAAGGAACAACGTGTGTGCTTACTGTTAATGATGAAATAAAATGGGGCACCACACATAACTACCTCGAAGTTTCTATTGACGGTGCTGAGCCCCAACGCATCAAACTAAAGGAGAAAGAAAATAAAATTGACTTAAGTGCGGGCTTAACAGATGGTGAACACACTGTTACTATTATTAAAGCAACCGAGGCCTTGCAAGGTTACATTGAGTTTGTTGGCTTAACCTGCGATAAGCTTCTAACACCAAACGAACTACCCAAACGTAAAATCGAATTTTTTGGCGACTCCATTACCAGTGGTATGGGTAGCGAACTAACCCCCATTCCGTGCGATAGTGCTGAATGGTACGATCAGCACACTGTGTATTATGGCTATGCAGCAACTGCGGCCAGAACACTTCAGGCGCAATATCACCTTACCTCCGAATCAGGCATTGGGTTGATACACAACTGTTGCGATAAACCCTATGTAATGCCGCGGGTTTATGATAAACTGAATATAACCGATGACTCACTCACCTGGAATTTTAATCGGTATCAACCTGATGTGGTGAGTATTTGCCTTGGGCAGAACGATGGCATTCAGGATTCAACACAATTTGTTAGTGCATATGTGGCGTTTATAAAAACCTTGCGCGGGCATTACCCAAATGCTCAGTTTGTTTGCTTCAGCAGCCCGATGGCTAACGAGAAATTAAGAAACACGCTTAGTAACTACTTGCAGGCAACTGTACAATACTATCAGGCACAAGGCGAAACAAAAATTGATTATTATGTTTTTAATCGTGGGTTTAACAAAGGCTGTGGCGGCCATCCCGATAAAGAAGATCAACAACAGATAGCACAGGAGGTAACAAATTTTATTCGAACGAAAATGAAATGGAATGATTAACCCGATAACAAAACGTGTGCGATTTTTCGCGTTACTTTTTCTCTTGTTCTTGACAGGGACAATTGATGCACAAAATTTTAATCGAGGAGTAAACCTATCCAATTGGTTTCAGGCTGGCAGTGCCCGCGAAATACAATTCACCACGTTTACAAAAAAAGATTTTGAACAAATAAAATTTTTGGGTGCCGATGTAATCCGGTTGCCGATCAACCTGCATTACATGACTAACGGTGCCCCGGAATATAAACTTGATCCATTGTTTTTAAACATGCTCGATCAGGTGGTTGACTGGGCCGAAGAATTACAAATTCATATTATATTAGATAACCACACGTTCGATCCGGCCGTGAATACATCGCCCGATGTAATTGGCCCATTAAAAAAGACGTGGGCGCAAATGGCACAACACTATAAGAACCGATCTGACTATGTGTACTACGAAGTATTAAACGAACCACACGGAATAGCCGGTAACGTATGGGCACAAATTCAACAGCAAGTTATAGATACCATTCGTGTACACGATACCCAGCATTACATTGTGGTGGGTGGAGTAGATTGGAATAGCTACACAAGCCTTGCCGCTTTACCTGTCTATACCGATGATAAATTGATTTATACGTTTCACTTTTACGATCCGTTTATCTTCACTCATCAAGGAGCTACATGGGGAAGCCCGTCTATGGCATCGTTGGGCGGAGTGCCATTTCCATACGGAGCATCGGCTATGCCAGCAACACCTAACGATTTAAAAGGTACCTGGGTTGAAGGTGCTATTAATAATTACATTAACGATGGTACCATTAACCGTGTGCGTCAGCTTATTGATATAGCCGTTGCTTTTAAAACGCAACGCAATGTGCCCGTGTTTTGTGGCGAACTGGGAGTTTATATTCCGAACAGTAATAACACTGATCGGTTACGTTGGTATGAAGCGGTGCGTACTTACATGGAACAAAAAGATATTTCGTGGACGATGTGGGATTATAAAGGCGGCTTTGGATTGTTCGAGAAAAACTCAGGCGAACGTTATGAATATGATCTGAACGTTGGGTTACTCGAAAAATTAAATTTTAACGTACCACCTCAACAGGAGTATGTAAAGAAGCCCGAAACAAAAAGCAGAATTCTATATGATGATTATCCGGGTAAAGATGTTTACAATGCGAGTTACCGCAATGCAGGCTCACTCGATTTTTATTCGCCCAATGCCGCTACGGGCGATTATTGTTTGTGTTGGAATGGAGTAACTCAATACGATGCCATTGCATTAGATCTCAGGCCCGATCTTGATTTTAGTAAACTGAGAGAACACGACTTTGAACTTACGTTTAAGGTAAAGTCAACAGCAACCTCTGCAAAATTTGATGTACGTTTTATGGATACGAAAACCGGCCCTAACGATAGGCCGTGGCGCATGGGCAAAACAATCGATAACACGGTTGCTCCATTCAATGGTCAGTGGCAGGAGGTTCGTATTTCTTTAAAAGCACTTGCCGAAATGGGTGCGTGGGATGGCGCCTGGTTTAATCCACAAGGACTTTTTGATTGGACAAACATAGATAAGTTGGAGATTGTTGCTGAGCATCATCCTTTAACAGGCATTACAATTTGTTATGACGATATAAAAATTGAAGGCGAAGAAATTGAAGAAGAAGTTATTACAAGTGTAAAGCCAACTCAGACAATAAAGATATATCCTAACCCATTTACGGAAGGAGTTACAATTGATTATAAACCAGAAGCAATACAAACTGACGTTTTGATTTATAATCAACTTGGGGTTTTAATCAGGCAGTTTAGTCAATCAACCTTTGCGAGAGAACGGTCAACTTTGTATTGGGATGGTACTACTGAAAACGGGTTACGCGCAGGTGCTGGTATTTACCTCGTTCGGATAAAATCTGGAACTACCGTGCAGGTTGAAAAAGTACTTGCTCGCTAAATCATAAACGATTAGATCGAATTAGCAATGTAGTTCTCGTAGCAGGGAAATCACTTAAGATTTTCGTTACGCTATTACAGCCCCATCGGGGCGATATTTTTTGTAGCCACGGCCTTCAGGCCGTGGTGCAATGTCATCGAATAGCAACCGTGCCACGTAAATCATTTTATCTTGAGATAAAATTTCATGGCACGAAAGTCACACAATCTTTTTATAAGAGATTCCTCTGGTTCTCTTGGGCTAAGGTTGCTTCTGTGTAATTCTAATTTGTATCTTTCACCATGAAGCGGCTCATCCTACTTATCTTTTTCCTTCCATTCGTAACTTCGGCACAAACACCCGAATTGATTTTTGTATTCCTGAACAAGCGCATCGACAAAGCTGAATTGCCTGAAGGGGAAGTGAAAAAAATTATGGAAGGCCACATGGCTAACATCGAACGGTTATCAAAAGAAGGCAAGTTGATTTCAGCTGGCCCATTTGATGGTGGCGGTGGCATTTTCATTTTCAAATCAAAATCAGTTGAGCAAGTAAAGGAATGGTTACAAACCGATCCGGGTGTGCACGCCAACCGCTGGCGTGTAGAAGTGTTACCCTACTTTCCGCATGTAGGAGGCGCGTGTGCCGTAACTGAACCTTATGAAATGACCTCTTATCATTTTATCCGCTACACAACCAACATTGCTAAGTTCAACGTCCAGGATGCGCCTCGTATTTTTAAAAAGCATGACGATTATCTGAAGGAAATAATTAAAACCGGCAATGTAATTACCGAAGCTTCCTTTGGCGATGATGAAGGCGGTATTCTTGTAATGAAAGGCGATCTTGATAAAGCTGTTATTGAAACCGACCCCGCAGTGAGCGAAGGTTTATTGCAGATTGAAATTCAAAAACTCTGGATTGCGAAGGGGGGATTGTGTGAAAAGTGATAACAATGATATATAAAAGAAGCCGCTTCCAATGTTAACTCAAAAGAAGCAGCCTTTTTAAACTCTCTTGCTTAGATAGCTCTACCTTCTACTCCCCCTTTTAGAAGCACCGACTCTTTTCCGATCCAGCCTTTTTGCTTTCAGTTTTTTATACTGTTCATCAGTAAGGATGGTTTTTACTTTTGCATCGTGCTCAACTTTTAGTTTGGCAACTTTGTCGGCATGCTCTTTTTGGGCAGCCTTTAGTTTGTTGGCCTGTTCATCGGTTAAAGAAAGCTCGGCTTTCATTTTGGCATCGCGCCCTTCTGCTACTTTTTTCATTCGCGCTTTTTGTTGTGCTACGCGTGCTTCCTTGTGCGCTTTCCACTTTGCATTTTGTTCGGGTGTAAGCACGGCATTTATCTCCTTCTCGCGCTTATCGCGAAGTGTTTTCATTTCATCGCGTTTTTCTTCCCGCGATTGTGTTGAATCACGCCTCAACGTTGAAAAGTCATCCGCATACTTTTTATTGATGTTCTGGATGGTTGAGTGCTGTTCATCATTCAGCATCAAAACTTCTTTCATGGATTCACGTGGGCTATGGCCTTTACGTTCACCCTCATTCCCTTGTGCAAAAACAATAGCACTGGCCATCATCCCCGCCACTAACAACATGCTCTTTTTCATAAAATGTTTGTTTTGTTTTTTTGGGATAGATTCAAAAAGATGTCCAACGTTTAGTGATTAATCTTTCAATTCGATAAACCGGATTGGATTTTATACAAATCGCCACATTGATTCGACTAATCCAACAGGTTGAGAATGATAAAAACAATAACCAAACCAAAGTTTTATCTGATCTTGCAGCAACAAGCGACTCTCATTTACTTTTTACACAAACAAAAATCAAAACATGCTCCATTGGCTCATAAAATCAGAACCCTTTAAATACAGTTGGGATCAATTAGTAAAAGATAAACAAACCTTTTGGGATGGGGTGCGCAACTATGCAGCACGGAATAATCTTAAAAGCATGAAGCAAGGCGATGAGTTGTTTTTTTATCACAGCAACGAAGGCTTGGAGATTGTGGGCATTGTGAAAGTGGTAAGGGAAGCTTATCAGGATCCCACCACAACAGAAACTGCGTGGGTAGTGGTTGACATAAAACCTGTGCGCAAACTTAAAAACCCGGTAACGCTTGCTCAACTGAAAGCCGATAAGCGCTTAAAGAATATGGATATTATTCGCTTGAGCAGATTAAGTGTAGGCCGTGTAACAGATGAAGAATGGGCGATTGTACTTGAGTTGGCCGGTGAATAAACTTTATTGATTATAAATCGGAATAAGCCATACATTTTTTTCCAGATCGATAGCTCCGCCTAATTCTTCCTGCACCACTCTATCAATAATGAAAACACCGGTACGAGCCATGTTCTCAAACGTGTCTAAGCCATTGTTAGGAAAATTCTGTCGTGTGCGATGAATGTTAAACTGATTGGAGAACGTGTGATTAAATGCTTTCTCAACACCTGTTTTTCCCAACATAAATCCAAGCATGCCGCCCCAGGTTGCAGTTGGGTTGTCTGAATCCCAACCCGCTAAGGCACCAATCTTTATTGTTTCAACCAGATCACCTTCGCCATAAAACAGACTCACTAATCCGGCCGCATAGTTTATGCCCGCAGCATAACAACCATTGCAATACAAGTTTTGTGAAGTAATATTGTAATCATCTTGTTGTTGTACCTGATAGCGCACGTAAACGGAATCGCGGGTTTGTTCCCATGATAAACCAGCATCGTATTTTGATTTTATGTAATCGTACATCTTTGCGGCAAGGTGGTTATCATCCATCATACTTCGGGCTTCAGCAGCCATCCATTGTGTTTTTTCTTTCATAGAAAGATTATCGTTAACCACCGTAGCGAGGGCATACATGTTTACATAGAATTCCGGAATAGCGGCTATGCTTTCGCTTGCGGTCGTGCGAATAGGCAGATGTGCCAGTTGTAATGCTACATCCGGGCGCGTAGGTGCAAAGAGCCCAAAAATTTCGGTGGTAAGTTGCGCATCAATCATAGCATGATGCTCATTGTTTATTTCGCTTCCGGTTTCGGGCGGTAGCATACCAGTAAGCATTAAGTCAAATGCTTTTTGATTAGAAACCCACAAATAATTTTCTTCTTCAGCTTTAATGTGTTTTAACCAACCGGCCCGAATTTGTTGTGCAGTGAGTACACTGGTTTTATTCGCAAGCATTAAGTGCTGATACATGTATTCAATGTCGGTATCATCATCGGCACCCCAAACTTCATTTTCCCCTCGAAAAACAAAATCGATGGTAGGTGATAGATCGCTGGGTTTACCGGGCGACCAGATGTTGGGTTGATCGGCTTTACCCCAATCTTCACGCGTATAAAAATTTCCGGTTTTAATTTCTCCAATGTTCCCGATCTTATCCATCTCGGTAACTAAACCCGTCCAGTTGGCAATGCATTGACCTAACCAGAAGCCGTACAGTTTGTCGGCATATTGCTTTCGCGATATCGCAATTACTTTTCCTTGAGGTTTAAAATCCGAATAGATAAAATCAGGATTTACTTCTGCTTCCGGATTTACTTTTTTGCCGCAGGCAGTTAAAATGAATACGAGCGCAAGGATGTAGTACTTTTTCATTACCACAATCTCATTTAAGGTTGTGCTTTAAACGATCCATACACCGCATCTCTAAACTTCTTGTGAACGGTTCCGTCAAACGGAAAAATCTGCACAAACAAAACTGCGGTTAATTCATTTTGTGGATCAACCCAGAACAATGTACTGGCGGCACCATCCCAGAAAAATTCACCCACTACGCCCATGTTTTCTTTTTCATCAACAGGCGGCTTTACGCGAACGGCAAAGTCAATTCCAAAACCAACCTGCCCTTTACTGGGTAACCACATGCGTTCCGTTACGCTATCGGCCAGGTGATTGGTAGCCATCAACTTTACGGTTTCTGGTTTTAAGATGGTGGTGCTATCCAATGTGCCTTCATTAACCAGCATTCGTGCAAAGCGCATGTAATCGTCAATGTTGCTGGTTAATCCATAACCACCCGGTTTAAGCGGCCACGCGTTGGCATTAAAACTATTGGCAAGCGAATCGGCAATACGATCGAGTGTGCCATCTTCTTTGCGCACATACATGGCGGCTAATAAACTCATGTCTTCCGAAACATATTTAGTTGAATGCATGGCCAACGGGCCGGTAATATTTTCTTGCACAAACACATCAAACGGTTTCCCGGAAATGCGTTCTACCAGATAGGCCTGCACATCTACACAAATACCATAACTCCATTCATCGCCCGGATGAAATGCAAGTGGCAATGCCGCAAGTTTGCTGGCCATCTGCGCAAGCGTGTTGTTGGTGTTCATTACATCAGCTTCGCTAACTAATTTACCAAGTTGTGGATGTTGTGCTGAAGCAAAACCAGCTGTATGTCTGGTAAGGTCACGAATGGTTATCGGGCGATTGGCAGAAACTAGTATCGGATTTCCTTTTGCATCTACACCAGAGATTACTTTCATGTCAGTAAACTCTGGGGCATATTTTGAAATCGGATCGTCTAACTGAAACAAACCTTGTTCGTGTAGTTTCATCAATGCTACTCCGGTAACGGGTTTGGTCATGGAGTAAATGCGTACGCGCGTGTTGCGATCCATGGCTTTGTTGGCTTCGCGATCGGCATAGCCAAAAGCATTAAAGTAAACTTCTTTGTTCTTCTCGAATATTAAAGCGGAAACTCCGGCAATGCGGCCCGAGCTAACCAGTGCATTTAAAGTTGAATCAAGTCTTGTTTTAGCCTGATCGTTTATAATTAGATTTTCATCGGCTTTCTTTTCAGGAGTACCGCAGGCAATTAATAAAGCTAATGCACCAAGGGGTAGAATTCGTTTAATCAACATCATAATGGGGGTTGTAATTTTTTAAGATTTATTCAGAAACAACTACGGCAAGTTTATCGCCCTTTGCATTTACAGCAAGTCGCGTAATGCCTTTTAATAAACTGGAATCACTTACCGCTACAGCAGTCCAGTTTTTCTCCTTGTTGGGATTAATCACGAAAAGTTTTTTACCATCACTTGTAATCAACCGTCCATCAGGTAGCCAGGCAATGTCCTCCTGATTGGGTAATGTGTTGATAATAAAACTTACCTGCATGGTTTCAAGATTAAGTTTTTTAATCTGCCAGTTGCCTTCACCAACTTTATGTACAAAACTAATGGCGCGTTCATTCGGTATGCGATGCAACGACCGGCCAATGTTGTCTGCAATAATGGTGTCTTCCTGAGTTGGCAACCTTAAATAATGCAGCGTGTTGGGCGAACCATTTTTTCCCAATACAAACAAGGCGAGGTGACTGTTATCTGTCCAGACATGATAACCAACCACTAACGAATCAATAATTATATACGGCTCCGTTCCGTCAAGCGGATACTTGCCTAAATCCTGCGCACCATTGTCGCGCTGAATAATACACGAGATACCGGTTTTATCGGGTGTAAGCGTGGGCGAGTATTCACGCTCGGGCGTGTTGGTAACCTGGGTTGTTGTTTGAGTTTCGAAGTTATAAGCTTTTATATCCGAGCGGCCCTGATCATTAAAAGAGGCGTAATAAATTATGGGTTCATCCGTATGGAACGAAGGCTGATTATCATAACCAGGATGGTTGGTAATGTTTTGCGGATTGGAGAGGGTTATGCTTTTCTTTTTTGCTTTCAGATCGAAGAGAATAATTTCCGAGCCGGTTTGGGCGTATCCAGAGCCGGCCATGCAGAAAAGAAAAAGTGCTAAAACTTTCATAGGTGGTTGTTACAAGTATGAAAGATGCTAAAGAAATTGCAGAAAGGGAAGCGGGTTTATCTATCTGCCAAGACAATCTTTAAGTGCGGCATTTAGATCGGTAAACGAGAATAAAAATCCCTCGTTCAGCAATCTTGAAGGAAATACATTTCTGCTTTTTAAAACCAACTCGGTTTCGGTGCGAATAAATATTGCGCCTAACTCCAACAGCCAGATGGGAATTGAAAGTCCAAACGGCACATGTAGTGTTTCGCGAATTTGCTGCATGAAGTTTTTATTGCTGATAGTTTGCGGAGCCACCACGTTATAAATTCCGCTGGCTTTATTTTGTGTTATGGCCCACTCCACCACGCGACAAAAATCTAAACTATGTACCCAACTTACACGCTGGTTTCCGGTACCCTGATGTGCGCCCAATCCAATTCTGGAAAGTATTTTAAGCGGCAAGAGTGCGCCCTTGTTGTTGCCCAGTGTAATGGCGATGCGTAAAATTACTTTGCGCACATCAGTTCGCTGAAGCGTATTGGTGGCGGCTTCCCATTTGTTGCAAACATCTTCCGAGAAATCATCGCCTACTTCACCTGTAAACTCATCCATTAATTTGTGATGCGAGGCCCGGTAGATAGTAGCCGAACTTGCATTTATCCAAACTCGTGGAGGATGTGCACAACTATCAAGTGCTTGCGCAATCGCAATGGTGGGTTGAATGCGGGAGCTATAAATTTTTTCTTTGTTGGATTCCGTATAACGGCAGTCCACCGATTTACCACAGAGATTTACAATGGCATCGGCATGTTCTAATTCTTTTACCCACGCGCCAGAGTTAATGCCATCCCACAAAACCTGTCGCGCGTTAGTGTGCGAAGTAATTTTACGAGTAAGAATTACTACCTCAGCATTTTGGTGTAGAAAGTATTGGGCAAGGGCTTCACCTAAAAATCCGGAGCCACCGGCAATTATAATTTTCATAGCACTTGATTTAACAAAACAACACCTAATACCAATACCCGATAGATAATCCACGTAAGTGTTAACCACGCAGAGACATGCAACAGCTTTACGCGATGCAGGTGCATGAAAAGCATTATGGTTACGACTACTGCAAACCAACCGAAGAACACAAGAGTTGGAATTGCAACGATGTTATTAATCCACAACAGCGGCAGCAACATTAAACCCCCGCAAAGCGAAACGGTCATCATATTGCCGAGATAATCCAATGCCCGGTTACGATTTGTAAACCATACTATGCCTCCCTGAAAAAGAATTTGGCCACCACAAATCAAAAACTCAGGTCCGAAACTTGTGGCCGGTATTGGTAAATGTGCAGCATAACTTGTAAGAATAATAGAAGTAATAATCCACGCAAAAAGAAGATAGGCCACACGATACGAGATGCTGAAACCCGGCACACAGGCACTGGTGTAAATATCGGCTGGGGCAATTACTTTACGATTGAAAGAAATGAATGCGTAAAGTTGCCCGATAAACATTCTGAAAACTTTTAATCTGAATAGCGGACTAAGAAAAGCGAACCGGTGCGCCAGAATTTTAAAAAGACTATCAATTCCATACGTAACTTCGTTTGTGGTACGGTCAACTAATGCAATTTCATCGCAAGCTCGTTTGGCATCTACTTGTATTGGAAGCGCTGTTGACGAATAAGCCTTGCGACCGTTTGAATCAAGCATGCCGGTTTTTATAAATGCGTTAGTATAAAGATTGCACATGGGGCAATCGGCATCATACAGAATAACATGGTTGTGTAGTGTTTTCATAAAATCAGAAGCTTATGTGTGGAAGAAACTTGCCGGATGGTTTAGTAGGGAATACCCACCGCCAGGTGAGATAGTAATAGAGAAGTGCCAGTATAACAGGTGTTGCGTAGAAGAGAAACATGGAGAATGCCTGAATGGTATCACATAAAAGTGTTTGTGTAGTTTCCTCCTCTAAATACTTCGATCCAATGCCAACCAGAAATAGGTATCCGATAGCTGTATAGAAGTGAACCTGTCTGAGTTTTTTGTTTGGCGCATTGAGTAATAGCATCAGAATAGCACTAATCATTTGCCACCAACCCAAACAGAGCATAGCAAAGGCTGTAGTTAAGCCCAGCGAATTTTTATGCCAGCTCATAATCCATGTTCCGGCAACTATAGCATAGCCTCCTATAATAATTGTCTGGCCTGCAAAATCTATACTTTTTAAGTATTTCATATTTTCAATAATTTGTGAAACATTAACTCAAATAAAAAAGGCCTATTTAAAGACCTTCATAATCGTGCTCCAGAACCAGTTCTCTTCGGCTTTGATAAACGTATCCAATAAGCCATCCGATTTTTCGGCAAAGCCTTTCAACTCTTTTACCACCTTTTTAAACTCTTTCGTTTCTTCGGTACCATCGTTCTCTACAGCCGAAACATTTTTTAATGTTTTGAGAATAGGCTCCAACTCGCGCTTTCTCCGCTCTTTGGCCACTTGTCGCGCAAGCACCCAGGTATCTTTTTCAGCTTTGAAATATTCTTTGCGTTCACCAGGCACCGAAATGCGGTAAATAATATTCCACTCTAACAATGCGCGGATGTTCATATTGGCATTGCCCCGCGAAATCTTTAACTCGTCCATAATCTCATCGGCCGAGAGGGGTTTGGCAGAAACCATCAGCAACGCATGAATCTGAGCCATTACTTTATTTAATCCCCAGCTATACCCTAGGTTGCCCCAGGCTTGTATCAAATCAGATTTTGCTTCGGTATATTTCATATTGTGTTCAACGATCCAAAAGTAATAATTGTTTTTAAACTTTCAATATTTATTGAAAGTTTATTCTGTTGATACCCTATTTCGTATTTTTATGCGGATGAGTAAGAAAACTGAATCGGATAAACTGGACATAATCATAATCGGGGCTGGGCCTATTGGGCTTGCTTGCGCGATTGAAGCGAAGAAAGCGGGACTACAATATTTAATAATCGAGAAAGGTTGCCTCGTTAACTCGCTCTATAATTATCCGCACAACATGACTTTCTTTTCCACCAGCGACAGGCTGGAGATTGGCGAAGTTCCCTTTATATCGAACAATGCAAAACCAACCCGGCCCGAAGCATTAGAGTATTACCGTAGGGTGTGTGCCAGTTGGCAACTGCAGGTAAAACTTTATGAACCCGTAACGCAAGTATTAAAAGAGAACGGAGATTTTTCTATCACCACATCGAAAGACACGTACAAATCAAAAGCTGTTATTCTGGCGCTTGGCTTTTATGATTTACCATACCTGTTAAATGTAGAAGGCGAAGACTTGCCAAAAGTGAAACACTATTACGATGAGCCGCATCCTTACTTTGCACAAAAGATAGCCGTAATCGGAGCTGCAAATTCGGCTGTGGATGTAGCCCTTGAAACCTGGCGCAAAGGTGCCGAAGTTACTATGATAGTGCGCAGTGCAACCTTGGGCGACAATGTAAAATACTGGGCTAAGCCCGATATTGAAAACAGAATTAAGGAAGGATCTATCAAAGCATACTTTAATGCATCGGTAAAACGGATAACGCCCAACGCCATCGAAATACAAACAGACGGAGAAGCAGTTTCTATTGAAAATGATTTTGTGCTGGCCATGACGGGCTACCAACCGCCTTTTGATTTTATGAAAGCTGCCGGAGTGTCTTTTAAGGAAGACGAAGCTCACACTCCGGTTTATAATACCGAAACGATGGAAAGCAATGTGCCCGGCTTGTATCTGGCCGGTGTAGTGGTGGGTGGTTTACAAACCAACAAATGGTTTATTGAAAACTCGCGCGTGCATGCGCAACAAATTGTAAAACATCTGAAGCAAATCAGATAGCGCGTGCTTTTACGGTTAAATGAAAAGTTACCGTTACTGTACAAGCCAAAGGTGTGCGGGTTAAATCCCCAAAAAGTTTTAACTGATCACGGCCACTTCCCTTCAGGCGGGTTTCAAGATCATTTACACCGGGTGGATTGAGGCTAAGCTCGCCAGAACTTCCGGTACTCAACGCAATTGATTTAGCCGCCACAACATCTAACCCCGATGAGGTTTCGATGGAAGCGTTGTTTAAACTGATGTCTTGAAAAGTAGCGTTTGAGATGGCGTATTCGATGTGATTAAGCTCTACCTCTTCAAGTCGATCGAGATAATCAATCAAATCTGGATTTTGAGAAATATTAATGGAGGCGATTACTTCATAATCAATTGTACTACTATTAACCGCTGTTTCATTAATCGAAAATACAACAGGTTGCGAAACGTCAAACGAAATCGTATCTAAATCTTCGCAAGCCATGAAAAGACTTAGCGTAGCTAAACAGAGTACGGAAAAAGTGCGCAGAAGAATTTTAGTGGGCAACATAAAGCAAAAATACAAAAGACCCGGCACATCGGGTCTTTTGTAATAATGTTAGTTCAGTTTTGATTTAGAGGGCATCGGCTGTTACCGATAAGTAAAACCTTAACCTGATATTGAAAGAAACTGATGAGGTTGAGAATTGACCATTCATCATAACAGTTTCTTGCTTATCTTCTAGCAGTCTACTTGCCAAATCATTAAAGCCGTCAAGGTTGGCCGGAAGATCAGTTTCTGAGGTATTTGCTACACTAAGATTAGTAACACCGCTCAAAACCTCACCAGTGGCAGCAACAGTAACTTCTCCTGTAAACGTAGTTCCATCGGCTGTTGAATTTGTAATGGTGTAAGTAATACGGTTTACTTTAAACTCTTTAATCTTATCGGCATACTCGGCAATGTCCGGATCAGACGAAGCATTTAGTACTTGTTCTGAAGTGTATCCGCCTTCTGAATTTGGGGTAACATTTACCACAAAATCAACGGGCACATCCACATCAAAATTTACATCATCTGCTTTGTCAAAAAGTTCGCAGGATGTAAAGGTGCTTAAGGCCAGCAGCAGTACAATTGGAAATAGGTGTTTGATTTTCATATTCGTTTTTTTAGGTTGATCGTTAATTCAAATTTAGTAAAAATGGTAATCGGGTTGGGTTAAATTTCTCCGCGCAACGATTTTGAAATTACTTCGGCTTTGCCATGTACGTGTAATTTGCGATAGATACTTTTAATGTGAAATCGCACTGTTTCAATGGAAATGTTAAGCCGGTCGGCAATTAGTTTATAACTTAATCCATCAACTAACCCCACAACAATTTCTTTTTCTTTGGCCGATAATGGTGAGGCCGGTTCGCGTTTGCCGCGAGGCGCAAAAAACTCAATTACTTTACGTGCAATCTGGGGCGACATAGGCGAACCTCCGCTTACTAAAAGTTCAATGCCCGATTTTATTTCATCTAACGGAGTGTTTTTTAACAGATAACCGGTAGCACCAGCACAAAGCGAATCAAAAATTTTTTGCGGATCGTTGTAGACAGAAAAAACAACCAGGTCGATTTGCGGATACTTTTGTTTGATGAGCTTCATGCCATCAATACCCGACATGCCGGGCAGTCCGAGATCCATTATCAATACTTGAGGTAATGATTCCGCACGAAGATGAAGCAACAGAGACTCAATGGAGTTGAAAGCCCAATCGCATCTAAAACCATTTTGACGATTCAAAAAATCCTGAATGCTTTTTCGAATCTGATCATCATCTTCTACGATACCTACAAAAATCATATGTTGGCTTATTGATGGATAAGGTAAACAAATGTGAACGATAATGAAGCATTGTTCACTTTGAACTTTTGTTCTTTTGTGCCAGTGTTAACATCATACACTTCATCTTTAGCGGTTTTAAGGATGCCAGGAGTTACCAGCATTTGTATAGCTACCTTTTCGCTTACCTGAAAATGTGGCCCGAGCATCACAGCGAGGTCGAAAGGTGTGTAATACTCTTTTGCATCTTCGGTTTCGGGTAAATCGGGGTATGCTGTCCGGGCATTATTATCGTTTTTAATTTTGGCACTTAACATAAACGAAGGTTGCAGTCCGGCTAATATCTTAACCTTGTCGGAAGCCATATACTTTACATACACCGGCACATCAATGTAGCTTAGCATTTTGCTGTACTTTACCTTAATGCTTTCGAGCATGTAGGTGGTTGAGTTGTAATACGCTACATTACCTTGATAGACTGTGCCTTTCAGGGCAAACGTAATTCCGCCACCGGCCAGAAATTTTTCTGAGAGCAATCGTTCAACCCGAAAGCCAAGATTGCCACGCAAAACCAACTTGGGATTAGTGTTGGTGCGACCCCAATCTTTCTTCTCCTTACCGGTAAACGTGGTAAGAGAAGGCCCAACTACAAACTCAAATTTCCATTGCGCTTGTGCGCAGAGCGCAAAAGAAATGAGGATAAAACATGAAATGAATGTTTTCATCACGATATTATTTAGACTTCGAAGCTATGGGGGCGCAACTTCGCTTTCAATCCCATGAACATGGGGGTACTACCTGATTTGTAATGTAACCGTAGTGCCTGATTTAGCAAGGAACGTGAGTGTTCCGCCAATGGATTCGGCTCGCCTTTTCATATTTCGAAGTCCATTGCCGGATTGTGCCGGTTGTTCAACTAAACCGATACCATTGTCTTCAATACGTAACTCAAAATGTGGCTGCGTGGTTATGGAAACTTTTACGTGTGTGGCTTCAGCATGTTTTACCACGTTATTAATAGCTTCTTTAAAAATCAGGTAAATACTTTGTCGCACGATCGGCTCCAGAATTTTATTGCCTTCAGTTTTGTGAAGCATAAATTCAAAATCAATTCCTTTTGCCTCTAATACTTCTGTGGCAAAATCTTTCATCCGGTTAATCAGCTCGGTTAACGTATCGTTATTGTTATCAATCGACCAGACAATGTCGCTCATGGTGCTTACTACTTCGCGACTAAGCGAACCGATTGATTGCAGGTAGTTGGCTTTTTCTTTTTCGTGAATTCCGTTTTGTACCAACTCAGAATAGATTGAAATTTTGGTAAGGCTTGAACCAACTTCATCATGTAAATCACTGGCAATTTTTGTTCGTAAGCGTTCAAGCTTTAAACTCTGCGCAAGCCGATACCGGTGAATGGCATAAAGCAAAGCACCGGTGGCTAAAAGCACCAACAGCATAAACCACCACGTGCGCCAGAAAGGCGGCCGGATAATTAGCGTAAGCGTAGCAAAGTCATTTCCCCAGTAACCATCGGGGTTGGTGGCTTTTACTTCGAACAGATACGTGCCCGGATCTAAGTTGGTGTAACTGGCAAAGGTGCGATTACCAACATGCACCCAGTCTTTATCAAAACCGGTAAGCCGATAAGCATATTGAATTTTTTCAGGTGCCATAAACTCGAATGCTGCAAACCCGATTGAAAAAAATGAATGATTGCTATTAAGCTGTACAGACTTGAGTTGTGCGGGTTGAGTAGCGATACTGAATTTGTAAACAGAATCTGGCTTTTGAGTGGCGGAGTGATTGAAGAGTTTAAAATCAGTAAACACGAGTTTTCTCGAAAGCGTGTCGTCCACAATTTCTTCCGGATAAAACCAATTGAGTCCGTCAACGGACGAAACAAAAATTCTTCCTTGTTTATCTTTATATACCATGTTAAAGTCGCTTGCAAGTCCATCCTCTTGTGTGTAAATGTGCTTTACATTTTTCACCGGATTCCAACGTACAAGTTGGTTAGCCTTTATGTACCAGATCGTTTGCTGGTGAACAACAAACGATCTCAACCCATCAACCAGATTCATTTTAAATAAAGGCTCTGACACAATGCTGTCGGGATTGATGTACCGGATCGAGCGGGCTTCATCTTTTGTAATCAACAACATCTCAGTTTGGGTGTAAGGCGTTATCTCCAGATAAAATGGATTATTATTCTGGATCACACGCCCGGTTTCGGCTACTTTAACAAACTGATTACGCGTTTTATCATAAAGCACTACCTGATTTTTCCCATTAAACCAGATATTGCCATTCAATTCGAGAATATCTTCTACTTCGGCAAACGAGATGCCTGTTTTAGCTTGAAGCGAATCGTTGTCTAGCTGTATAAATTTATTTTGATTGATATCTAATATGTTAAGTCCATCGCGATAAGCGGTGGCCCAAAGACGATTTTCACTATCCACCAACATAGCTGATATGGCGTTGTTGTTGATTGAATTTTTGCCTGCCTGGTAGCGTGTAATTTTTTTTGTTATCGGATCATATTTATTCAGGCCACCACCTTCTAACCCAATCCAAAGGTTTCCTTGGGCATCTTTACTTAAACCCGAAACGGCATTGTGGCTGAGGCTGTTTGTGTTTTTCGGATCGTGCAAAAATTTATCGGCTTTGCCGGTATGGAGATTAAATTTATTAATCCCCTGGCCGTTTAATCCTAACCAGAAAACGGAATCATTTTCTTGCAAAAATGCACGCACCCAGCCACTGGAAATTCCTTCATTTTGGTTCGCAAGATTTTTAACAAGGTGAAATTTTTTGGCGTTGAAATGGTAAACACTAACGGTATTGTCGGCTGTGCCTACCCAAAGCAATCCATCATTATTTAAATAAACATCGAATAGATTATTGCTGGATAAGCTTTCAGGATCAAAAGCATCATTTTTCCAATGCGAAAAATTTTGTGTTACGGGATCAAATACGTTAAGCCCACCGCCATAGGTGGCAATCCAAAGCTTGCCATCAGCAGCCTCAACAGCTTTAAAGAGCGAATTGTGGCTCAATGAGTTTTTAACATTGGGGTTATGGATAAGATGCTGACTGATTTTAGTAATCCGATCAAAGATTTGTAAACCCCCATAAGTGCTTAGGTAAATCTTCTCTCCTGAAATAAGCAAGCTCCGGATTACACGAAAGCGATACGTATCGTCTGGATTACTATTGCTTAAACGATAGGTTGTAAAATTATTCTGAGTGGCGTTGTAACTACTTAGTCCACCGGTGGTGCTTACCCACAATATGCCATCCGCATCGTAACTAAGTCCGGTAATAAAATTATCGGGCAATGAGTTTACGTTTCCTTGTTCTACTTTGTATAGTTTAAAGTCTTTGGTTTCCGGATGGAAGCGTACTAATCCTCCGCCCAATGAACCTAACCAGAAACTTCCGTCTGGTGCTTCTGTAAAGCAATAAATGCGGGACTTGGGCGAACGCGTGCTATCATTAGCCAGCGCAAATGAATCCTTATCGCGATTATATTTGAAGAGTGCTCCGGCATCGGTGCCAACCCAGAGTTGTTGGTTACGATCTTCAAATGTTAATACCCCTCTTGAACTTCGAAATTGGGTTGTATCAAAATCGGCAAAGCCATAATAACGAAAGTTGGTACCATCAAACCGAATCAGATCGTTTTGTGTGGAGGCCATCCACATAAAGCCTTGCTTGTCCTGATGGAAATTTTGTATGCTGAAAATGCCCGAGCCATTCTCGCGCATGATGTGTTTAAAGCGCAAAGGCTCCTGCGAAAAACAGATTAACGCACTAAACCAACTGAACAAAAGTAAAAGCACCTTCATGGTAAGGTGAAGGTAAGGAATTGTACCCACATGCTTATGGGGTTGCGCTGCTTGTGCTGGCAACCGTACTTCGAACTTTATAATCAGCAACCCTTACACGTATGAAAGCAATCAATAAAATCAAGCTGCTAGTGGTAACCACTATTTTGCTCATCACGGTAGAGACGTATGGGCAATGGGCTACCGATGCAGCGGTGAATAATGCGGTAAGTACAGCAACAGCAAATCAATTTAATCAAGCCGTTATTCCGGATGGCGCAGATGGTGCTATCATGGTGTGGCAAGACACGCGAAGTGGCAACACTAACATTTATGCACAGCGAATAAACGGATTGGGCATACCGCAATGGACAGCCAATGGTGTGGCTATATGTACAGCGGCAGACGAACAAACTAATCCTAAAATTATTACGGATGAAAATGGAGGCGCCATTATAACCTGGCAAGACCGAAGAGGAGGAAGTAACTTTGATATTTATGCGCAGCGAATTAACGCCAGTGGTGTTGTGCAATGGACAGCGAATGGCGTGGTTATTTCAACAGCAACGAATGGTCAAGAGAATCCAAACCTTGAATCCGACAGCAATGGGGGAGCAGTAATTGTCTGGACAGATAACAGAGGAGCGAATGCAGATATCTACGGGCAGCGCATAAATGGCAGTGGTGTGGTACAATGGGCAGCGAATGGGGTCGCAATCTGTTCGGTGGCGGGAAATCAATCCGAACCCGTAATTAAAAATTTAGGTGTCAGTTTGCCTTTTGTTGTTGCTTGGAATGATACAAGAAATGCGGGCTCTGGTTTCGATATCTATTACCAAATCGTAAATATAAATGGTAATCTATTTGAGGTTGCTGCTGGGGTACCTGTTTGCACGGCAAATCAAAATCAGTTTATCACGGACGTTCAGAAGTTGCCATCCAGTTTAGGTGTGATAATTACATGGACAGATGAGCGAGATTTTTCTGAAGATGTTTATGCCCAACGAATCGATAACGGTGTCGAATGGGTTGCTAATGGTGTGGTTGTCTGCAACGCTTCAAATACTCAGGCTAAGTCCAGGATAGCCGTTTCTGGAAACGACATCTATATTACGTGGGAAGATTGGCGCAATTCAAACCCGGATATTTTTGCACAGAAACTTAACACCAGCGGGGTGGCTCAATGGGCAGCTAACGGTGTGGGCGTTAATGTGAATAGTGGGGCTCAACTAAATCCTGCTATTGCGCTTGGACAAAGCGGGGGAGTAACGATAACATGGCAGGATGATGGTGTATCAGGAATTTATGCTCAACAACTTAATGGATCAGGTGCCTTACAATGGTCAGCAGGCGGAGTTGCTATAGGTACAGCACCGGCTGCACAGGTAAATCCGGGTTTGATTTCTGAATCTACTTCTTTTGGAAATATTATTGTCTGGACCGACAATCGAAATGGCAATCAAGACATTTACGCTCAACGAGTGAATGCTGAAGGTTTGCTTTGTGGAAATGTGCCTAACCCAGGGGCAATATCAGGCAATCAAAACATTCTTGCGGCATCATCAAACACGTACACCGTTGCAAGCGTACTTGGGGCTACCTCCTATACTTGGACATTACCAAGCGGTTGGACGGGGTCATCTACAACAAACTCTATAACCGCAACATCGAGTGGATCAGGCGGAACTATCTTTGTCAGGCCTTCCAATGCATGTGGTCTCAGCCCTAATTCAGCCTCTCTTGCTATAACAGTCAACAAACAAAATCAAACCATTACATTCCCTACCTTAACCGCAAAAACATTTGGCGATGCAAACTTCAACCTCGCAGCAACCGCATCTTCTACTTTACCGGTTTCGTATGTAAGTAGCAATACAAATGTGGCTACTATTGTTGGAAGTACCGTTACCATTGTTGGAGCAGGCACTACAACCATCACAGCCAGTCAGGCTGGTAATGAAATTTTTAATGCTGCACCCAACGTGCCGCGCGATCTTGTAGTAAACAAAGCCAACCAAACCATCACGTTCAATGCACTGCCTGCAAAAGCTTTGGGCGATGCGCCTTTTACTTTGGGAGCTACGGCTTCATCCGGACTTACGGTTTCTTACGTAAGCGCTAACACGGCTATAGCTACAGTAGCGGGTAATACAGTTACACTTGTTGCTACCGGCAGCGTAACTATTCACGCCAATCAGGCGGGCAATAATAATTACAATGCGGCTACACAAGTAAGTCAAACGTTTTGTGTGAATCCGCCTAAGCCAACCATTACGGCAACAGGAGTTAATACAGAATCACCTACGCTTACTTCCAATGCCGCTACCGGAAATCAATGGTTTAGAAATGATACGCCAATTGGTGGAGCCACATCAACCACACTTGCCATTACTCAAGCCGGAGTTTACAAAGTCCAGGTAACAGCAGGAGGTTGTGCTTCAGCATTCTCCGATCCTTTCACGTTTGTAATCACAGCCGAAAACTCATCAACCAAAAATGAAATAGAAATTTTTCCAAATCCGGTTTCAAATCGGTTGTTGGTTAGATTATCCGGTGCTTCTGAACCCCGAACGGTTTCAATCTTTGCTGCCGATTGCAGGCGAATGGATTACCTGGAGAGTACTCAAAATGAAATAGAAATTAACACCGCGCACTACATAACCGGATTTTATATAGTGCGGATAACTTCTGCACGTACTAATTTCTCATCCCGATTCACTAAAGAATAAAGACTATGAAATCGAAATTTTTGATTTGTTTTTCTGTGGCATGCCTGTGCAGCCTGATATACTTAAGCAGATGTGGCGGCAAGGGAGACGATCCTTCACCAGTAGATGAGATGCGCACGCTTTTAACATCGGGCACATGGAACCTTCAAACTGTTTTGGTTGGCGGAGTAGATCAAACGGCTGTTTACACTGGCTTAACGCTTCGGTTTACCGACACCAATTTTACAGCTACTAATGGTCGTGTAATCTGGCCAGCATCGGGCACCTGGCAGTTTAGCGATGAAACCGGAAAAATAATTCAACGCAACGATGGGCTATTAGTCACAATTGAAACAGCTACAACCAACAGTCTGGTGTTGAAATTAGATTGGGATGAAACCACACTTGGCAGTGGTCGTGTAGCTTCAGTTGAAGGCGCACATACGTTCAACTTTACGAAATAGCTATTTGAATTTTGGTTTAACGATCAGTCCCACAAAATAATTACGCCCCGCGGCAGCGTTGTAAAATCGTGAGCCCGCGGCATTCAAATCATTTCCTAAACTGTATTGTTCATCCAGCAGGTTATCGGCTCCTGCGAAAAAATCGAGCGGCAGTTTTTTACCAGCATTAAATTTATAACCAACCTTGCACCCTAATAGCGTGTATGAATCCGCAAAGGTTGTGTTGGCATCATCCAGCGGAAGCGCAGCGGTATAGTTGGCCGTAAGGTGCGCATAAAAATGTTTGCTGATTTCGAAATCAACACCACCGGTTAGTACGCGACCGGGTACACCGGTTACTTCGTTTCCATTAAATGTTGTGTTGTCTTTGGTATATTCTTTAAACGTGTAATCGTTTAAGGTTACTCCGCTCCATACTTTAAAAGCAGAAAAACCAGTTACTACAGGTTGCCAGTTCAATAACAGTTCTAATCCATTTTGATTGGTTGCTCCGGCATTCACAAAGTAATCCGCTCCATCATCATCTCTGCGTACCACAATGGTTTCATTTAACGCGAAGTGATAAAGCGCGGCATCCACAAAAAACTTTCGTTTACCAAAATATCCCCGTGCGCCAACTTCAAACTGAATACCTCTTTCAGATTGCAGATCGCGATTAAACACTGTGTTGGATGGCCTCACCTCACCCAACGTAGGTGGCGAAAATCCCCAGCTTACACTGGCATGCGCACTAAAAGCCGAATTGATTTTTCGAAGCACAGCCACGCGTGGTGTTAATTCCCGCTTGAAGTCTGTGTTTTGTAAAACGACCGGAACAGTACTTAATCTTTGAAATTTATAATCAACCCAGTTAACACTAAGTCCTGCCGTTATCAGCCAATTGTTTTTGGTTATCTCTGTTTGACCAAACACACTGTATTGATGGGTGCGCAATTCATCATCGCTTTGCAACGCACCTGTTGTGCCTTGCAGGTTTTGATAAGTTTTAATGGGCGAGAATCCGTTCAGGTATTCACCACCACCGAGCAAACGGAATTTCCAGGTGTTAATATCGAACGTAAAATCAGTTACGGTTCTTGCTCCAAAGTTTTGTTCGGCCCGGTGTTCATAGTTGCGGATAGCAGAATTAGTAAACTGAACAAAGTTTCCGAATACACTGGTGCGGTTGTGCAGATTTTTTTTGAAATGATAGAGATGAGATATTCCGGTATAAAATGAGCGCTGTGCGATGTGGGCATTTACAGAAATTGCACTGGGATTAATTCCTGCAGCTGGTCTGGCTTGCCGCGGATTAGCATTGTATTCTGCCAAGGTTAATCCGCCTGGAGTTTGATAGTATAAATCAGAATAAAAAATAGCGGTCTCTAATTCTTCTTTATCCGAAAGTGAAAATCGAAATGTGCTGGTTAGTTGATCGCGCACCATTCGGGTTTGTTCGCGATAACCATCGGCTTGCTGATGTTGATAACCCACATAATGATTGGAGTTTTCTGTACCTGAATTAAAAGCGAGTTGATAATTTCGTAGACCATAACTTCCACTAAGAAAAGAACCGGTTAATGAAGTTTCTTTAATTGGCTGTGGCGATGATAACAACAACACGCCTCCGGTGCCGGCTCCGTACAAACTTGAACCCGGCCCTTTAATAATTTCCATTAGCTGGATGGTGTTGGCATCTAATTGATTTAAGTATGTGTTACCACCAGCATCGGTTAACGGCAAGTCGTTCCAATAAACCTTTACATTGCGCACACCAAACGGAGCCCGCAACGAACTTCCCCGAATAGAAAACCGGTAACTACCAGGCGAGCGTTCTTCCATGCGCACACCCGGCAATGTGTTGGCAGCCGAAACAAGCGAGGTGTTATTAAATCTTTCGAGGTCTTCTTTCAAAACCAAACCTACTGAAGCCGGAACTTGCAGCAACGGTCGGTCGGCTTCGTAAGCCCGAATGGTAATTTCCTGTAAAACTTTTACGGAGTCTTCCTGCTGCGCAAAAGCAGGAACCGTACAAATCAGAAATAGAAAAACGAATGGCTTCACTACTCAAATGTAACTGATGTTATAATAACTAATGTTACGCATCTACGGTGGTATTAGGCGTCAAGACGCCTCTACTTGTTAAGTTTGCGTGACATCAAATAATTAGTTGCGAATCAAAATGCAGCAATCACTTCTTCCACAGTTTTAACCGGCTCAAAATAACCAGCAAGTTTTAGCATCACCCTGTCCACCAGTGTATCGGGGCATGATGCTCCGCTGGTTAGTACAATCCGCACAGGCTTTTTATCGGGCAGATACTCATGCGTAATTATTTTTTGCTTGCGCGGATAATTGAAGTGATGTATTTCTGTGCGCGATTTTATTTCCGAATCGGAGTTGATGAAGAATGTTGGAAACTTACGCTCGCACAATTCTACAATGTGCGAAGTATTGGAACTGTTATAACCACCCACCACCACGGCCAGGTCGGCTTCTGTTTCCAATAGCTGGTAGGTAGAATCCTGATTATCATTCGTTGCATAACACAACGTATCGCGTGTATCAGCAAAGTGTTGTTTCAGATTTTCGGTTCCGAATCGGGCAATTATCAACTGTTTAAAAAAATCTGCAATGGCTTGTGTTTCGGTAGCCAACATGGTGGTTTGATTAACAACACCTACGCGTTGCAGGTGTTGTGTGGGATCAAATCCGTTTGAGAATTTACCGGCAAACTCTTCGTAAAACTCAGCTTTGGTTTTGCTGCCCAACATGTAGTTGCTGAGTTTTTCAGCTTCTTCCATATCGCGCACAATAACAGAATGGCCTTTGTGCGAACTGTGCGAGAAAGTAGCTTTGGTTTCTTCGTGTTTGGGTTTACCATGAATGATGATGGTATAGTTTTCCTGACCAAGTTTTTCGGCACGATTCCAAACCTTCTCTACAAACGGGCACGTGGTGTTATACTTTTGAACTTCCACACCTTTATTTAAAAGTAAATGCTCAATCTCCAGCGTGGTGCCAAATGCCGGAATAATCACCACATCCTCTTTACTTATTTTTTCCCACGGAATAAACTGCGTGCCATCCGTATCCATAATAAATTTTATACCGCGGCTTTGTAAATCGTTGTTTACTTCCTGGTTGTGGATCATCTGGCTAAGCAAATACACATTCTTGTTTGCCGATTCTTCCAGCGCCCGATAGGAGATTTCGATGGCATTTTCCACACCATAACAAAAACCAAAATGACGCGCGAGAATAAATTGCACCGGCCCAAAATCCAAAACGGTGGGTGCAAAGTCTTGCTTGCGTAGATCTTTTAATCTGCGGCTCTCTTTTACCCTACCGGTGATGGAAGAGCGGTAGTAAGCAGGGATGTCGAACTTTTTAATGGCGATTAGTTTTTAGTATAACCGAATAAATAAAATAGTTGTTTTCAAAATTACTTCATTTCTTCTGAAGCCACCGCATCAAAATGATGTCATAAATTTCATAGAAAGATTTTCCAACTTCATCCAGGTATTGATAGACCAACTCGCGCGAGGTTAAAAATTCCAATGCGCGCAATACCGATGCACTGGATCCGAGATCGTAGCCCGTTATAAAATCTTTTGAAGTGGTTTGATACACTTTTCCCTCTTGTGCAATGGCTGTTAAAACGCGCCATTGGTATTTAGACATTGAAGTGCTCAGTGCTAAATAAGAAAGTTTATTCTCAGCATAAATCTCTAATATCGATTCATCTATTACTTCGCGATTAGTTTCTTTTTTGGTTTTGGAAAACACGCGGTTACATAGCAGTTGAATATTATAAGTGTTTCCATCGGCCCAACTCAGAATCTGATTAATTTCTTCCGTGCCGATTTTTAACCGATTATCTCTGAAATGTTGTTGAATAAATGTGCTGTAATCGTTACTGGCAATTTTTCCAATGGCCACGGCCTGCGTGCTGGCATAAAACGGGCGCTTGGCCGAGTTAAACATTTCAGAAAGCAAATGGAACTGGCTACCAGAAAAAATAAACCGCAGATTTTTAAGATGCTGAACTTCCGACCGCAGCCAGCCTTCAATCGAAATAGAGTCTTTATCCCAGGCATTAATCTGCTGAAATTCGTCTAAAGCAATTACGCCTGGCCCGAATGAATCCAGCAAACGAAGCGCTTCTTTAACGGTTGTGCGCTGTTGCGCATCGCTGGCAAAGTCGATCTCTAATTGCAAACTACCCGAGTGCGGGTTGGCCGACATAACCGGGCGTAGCGGGAGTATCCAATCCTGAAATTTTTTTAACACCGAATTATTTTTGGAAATGGAGTTAAGAACCGCAGCCAGCAACGCATTGGTGAAATCTTTAAAGGAGAAAGCTTCTTGTACATCTAAGTAAACACAATTCCATTTTTTACCAAGGTGATGAAACACGTGGTGTATGAGTCCGGTTTTGCCAATTCTGCGGGGGGCATAAAGCGTAATGTTGCGGCCATTCCGCAACGCAGAAGTAATACTTTCTTTCTCTCGCTCGCGATTACAGAAGTACGCTGGCCCGAAGTAACCATAGATGGGAAAAGGATTGAACGGTTCTGCCATAAATCAAAAGTATGTAACAAAATGTAACTTACAAAATGTAACTTACAAAATGTTAGTTTTTTGGGCGAGCAACAAAAAACCCCGGCTGTTAACCGGGGCGTTAAAAAGATGAATAATCAATGCTCTTATTTGGTGGTTGAACGAGCCGCGTTACCCCTCTTTAATTTATTTGTGCGTGTTGATGTTATTTTTGAAGGCGACCTGAATTTTTTACGGGCTACATCAAGATCAAAACCTGATTGCACACGCATCCAAAACTCGGCATCAATACCGAGTAGTGCCTCTAACTTTAAAGCCACTTCTGCATTTACATGGCGGTTTTGGTGAAGTAATCCACTAAGATTAGAGGCCTTTAACCCTAAAGCCGAAGCAAACGAAGTTCTGGAAATACCTCTGGCATCCAATTCCATTGCAAGTACTTCCCCCGGGTGTAGCGTAATTGCGCTTTTCAATTCACGCCCGTCTTTGCTTAATATTTTAAAATTTCCATTCATCTTTATATCATCCTTTTGTAGTGGTCTGTCAGTTCTTCTATAATCAGTATTCTGTCGAGTAAAATCCTGTCGTTTTCTATTGCTATTCTTACGGAATACTTTCCTTTGTATGCTCCCTTCAAGATTTCAAAATTCAATCCATCGTGCTGGCTCAGTTTCTGAACATTTTCAATGTAGCTTAACAGTTTTACTGTTTTAATGAATTTCCGGGTAAGAAGTAAGTCAATTTTTTTTGTGTTGCGGTTGGTTTTCCCATCGTACAAATCCTCCAAATCTTTATTATCGAATTGTACAATCATATTTGTAGGTAAAAATAAAGCGCAATGAGGATTTATCAAAATTTGATAAATTGGAATTCCGCCCCAGTAGGGTTCCCTACAACAAAAAACCCCGGCTGTTAACCGGGGCGTTAAAAAGATGAATAATCATTTTCAGGCGGCCTTCGAAAGTTTGTCTTCCTTGATTTTGTTAACTCTCACTTCCTTGGCCTGCAAATCGAACCACCGCACTTCTACCAGGTTCGACTTTAAATACTTGAGCACTTCCATTACTTTGCCATCAATCTTACTGCGGACGCGCTCTCCTTTCTTAAACAGTTTTCTCATGTACAAAAGGTTTGGTTTTACATACGTAGGGCATAAATATACTCACGCGGATAGTCTTCGTAAAGCCCCGCGAAGGTTATTAATTCACCCGCTTTCTTCTTTTTTATTATTTCGTTTACCTCTTTGGTCGATTTTACAGGGCTATCATCCACATGGGTGATGATAAAGCCTTCGCGCATGCCGCTGCGTTTCAGTTTGCTATTGCCCAGTTCTTTTACTTTCACCCCGCTGGTAACATCCAGTCGCTTAAGGGTTTTACTGTCAACATCTTCTAATTCAAAACCCAGGGCGGCCACGTCCGCTTTCTCTTCGCGCTTAACAGTTGACGTATTACCATCGCGGTTCTTAAGCGTAATCGGAATTACCAACTCTTTGCCGGCACGGTTAACGGTAACACTTACTTTATCGCCCGGCCGCTTACGTCCAATATATTCAATTAAAGCCGTGCTGGATTTAATGGTTGTGTTATCCAGTTTAACTACCACATCGCCTTCTTTAATGCCAGCAGCTTTTGCAGCACTCTTATCGGGCGCATCGCCAAAGCCAGCTACAAAGGCTCCTTCATTTATGGCCAGATCATTTTCTTTAGCAAGCTTGCTTGAGATGTTGGAAACATTGATACCTAACCAACCGCGCTGTACAGTTCCAAAGGCAATAAGGTCTTCGGTAATTTTACTTACAATGTTGGCGGGCACAGCAAACCCATAACCGGAATACGAACCGGTAGGGCTGGCAATGGCTGTATTAATGCCCACCAATCCGCCATTCAAATCGACTAAAGCGCCACCGCTGTTTCCAGGATTGATGGCGGCATCGGTTTGAATGAAGGATTCAATTGAAGTATTAACCTGTTCGCCATTGCGATTTTGTTTGTTGGAATTAATGATGTTGATGTTTCTTCCCTTGGCACTGATAATACCAGCCGTTACAGTAGAATTTAAGTTGAACGGATTACCGACAGCCAAAACCCATTGACCTACTTTTGTTTCGTCTGAGTTTACAAAAGAAAGATAAGGCAAATCTTTCGCGCTAACTTTAATCACGGCAAGATCTGTATCCGGATCGGTACCAATTACTTCAGCTTTCAATTCGCGGTTATCCGATAATGTTACCTGCACAATTTCAGAACCTTCTACTACGTGGTTGTTGGTAACAATGTAGCCATCGCGATTGATGATTACACCCGAGCCGGTGCTTTGCCGAGGCATTTGATTTTCGTACGGACTATCGAAAAAGAAATGCCTGAAAGCATCGGGCACCTGGCTGTTTCCGCTTGCGCTGGATTCTTGTGTAGACCGAATGTGTACTACAGCCTGTGTAACTTTTTCGGCTGTACCGGTAAAATCTAAAGGAACTACTTCACCTTTTTCATTGGTGGTGTAGGCCACCTGGCTTACCGGTAAACCATTTACGTGTTCAATTTTTACTCCCTGAGCTTGCTGCTTCAGAAAGCTCTGCGTGGCTACGATAGTTATCACACTTCCCAATACCGCAGCCAACAATAGTGATCCAAACCGTTTCATACTACAATAAAATTTTAGTTTTGGTTAATAATAAAACAGGCAACGCGACAAGATGAATTGTCGCGACCGAAAGTTTTACAAAAGTTTTGTTAAATTTTTCTGAACCGTTCATCAGTTCCTCCCTCAAAATCAAAAGAAATGCCAGTGGTGTTAAAACGACTTAAGGTTGGGTTTAGGTTCATAAAAAACTGACATTTTTTCATTTTTTTATAAGCTCCCCATTCTTGTACTCGTATTCAATTGTCATATTTCCCTGCTGATCGTACCAACGGGAGAGGCCATCGCGTAAGCCATTTTTATAATTGCCCTCTTCCATCAGCTTGCCATCGGCATAAAAGATTTTTACAGTGCCTTCTAACTTTCCGTTTTGATAAAAACGTTCTTCCTTAACTGTTGTGTAACTAAATTCGCGATACTCGCCATGGCGCACATCGTTGTGATGGTTGATGCGCTTAACCATTTGGCCGTTCTCGTTCATCTCTAAATAAACGCCTTCTTTCTTTCCGTTTACATAAGTAGTAATAGATTTAGGCAAACCGTTGTTGTGGTATTCAACCCACGACCCAACTCTCAGGTTATCTTTATACGTACCGGTGCTGATCGGTTTACCCTCATTGTTATTGAGTGATACCTGCGTAACATCGGGCGTATCCGCAAACTGCTCTTGTGTGGCTCCGGGCGGGATTCCCGAATCAACGTTGGCCAAAGCATTTTCAGTAACAGGTGCCTGGTTACACGCTGCGGCTATAACCAGACACAATAAAAAAGCATATCGCATAAGCATTAAATTTTGCAGCTAAATATATTACCTAACTTTGCTTTTTGTCAAGACCAAATTTTGTGAACATACAAGGAACCATTACACTTAAGCAGGGGCGCGACCATTCGGTAAAGCGTTTTCACCCGTGGATTTTTTCAGGGGCAATTCAATCGGCAACAGAAACTTTGCAGGATGGTGATTGGGTGGAAGTAATTGATGCGCGCAAAACCACCGTGGGATTCGGGCATTATCAGAAAGGTACCATTACCGTTCGAATGTTAACGTTTGGAACTGACAAACCACAAGCTGATCTGTACGAAACCAAACTGAAGAAAGCCCTACAGGTACGCACAGAGGCTGAAGTAATTTCAGACCAGACCAATGCTTACCGATTGATACATGGCGAAGGCGATGGCTTGCCCGGATTGATTATAGATGTGTATCACGATGTTGCCATTATACAAGCGCACTCCGCAGGTATGCAGCGCGACCGGGCGCAGCTAGCAGCGGCTGTTAATAAAGTTTTAACCGATGCCGGTTTTCGTAACACGGCTGTTTACTTTAAGTCGATGCAGGAGAAAGCGGCCAGCGAATACCTGACGGGCATGGCTGCAGTGCCGCATGTAGTGCTGGAACACGGTAACAAATTTTTAATTGATTGGGAAGAAGGGCAGAAGACAGGTTTCTTTTTAGACCAACGCGAAAACAGAAAACTGTTGGGCGAAATGGCAAAAGGTAAAACTGTGCTCAACACGTTTTGTTATACGGGTGGCTTTTCGGTGTATGCGCTGCAAAGCGGAGCAAAGCTTGTTCATTCGGTTGATGCATCTGAAAAAGCCATCGCGCTTACGCGGAAAAATCTGGAGTTGAATGGCTACGATCCAACCACACACGCATGTGCAGCCGAAGACACGTTTGATTTTCTGAAAGATAAAAAAGAGGTGTACGATCTGATTATACTCGACCCGCCTGCGTTTGCCAAGCATAAAGACTCGCGGCACCAGGCCGTGAAAGGTTATCAGCGACTAAATGCCGAAGCCATGAAGATGATTAAACCGGGCGGAATCATTTTCACGTTCTCATGTTCGCAAGTAGTAGATCGGCAATTGTTTTATGATACCATTGTGTCGGCAGGCATACAGGCCGGACGGCAGATCAAAGTATTGCACCATCTCTCACAACCAGCCGACCATCCGGTGTCGCTTTATCATCCGGAAGGAGAATATTTGAAGGGGCTGGTTTTGTATGTGGAGTAATTACAAAGTTGAAGATTTTGTAATTGCGAAGGGTCCGTCAAGACAATTAACCCGATGAAATTAAATTGACCTTATGATAAAAAGAATTGGATTGCTAACATCAATCGCATTTGCGTTCCTGTTTTGCACAACCACCTTTGCGCAAGAAGGCAAACAAATGGCACGTCTGGCCAGGTTGGTGATCGATTCCACACAACTGGAAAGTTATCGGGCATTTTTAAAAGAAGAAATAGAAACCTCACTTCGCGTAGAGCCCGGTGTGCTTACGCTGTATGCCGTTGCAGAAAAGAACAAACCAACACACATTACCATTCTGGAAATTTATGCGAATGAAGAAGCGTATAAGAAGCACATTCAAACGCCACATTTTTTGAAATATAAAAACGGTACAAAGGATATGGTAAAGTCGCTGGAGCTGATTGAAGCCGATCCGCTTATACCGACTATGAAGGTTAAATGATTTTGTGAAGACAGTTGTTCTTAAACTTTTACTTTTACTTTTCCTGTTCCACGCGGAGTCTCGTTTCGGACTCCGCGATTCTAGATCGGCTATCAGATATAAATTCTATCTCTAAAAAATAAATGGATTTGCGAAGACTCCGCTGCGAAGGTGATTAAACTCCACACTTCCATTTTCAACCGTTCAAACTCTTTATCGTTTACTATTCACACAAATGCATTTCATTTGCAGGTAAATAATTCGCCTGCCCAATGAAAAAAATTGTTACTCTTTTTGTCTTCTCTGGAATATTCCTGATAACAAATGCTAAACAAACTCCGCCACCGGTGGATATGCGGATTTACGATATCGTCTCAGCGGTATCTGCTCAACGCCTCGAAAAAGATATTCGCACGTTAGCAAATTTTGGAACACGCAATACCTTTTCTGATACAGTCTCCGCTACCCGCGGAATTGGCGCTGCCCGCAGATGGATTAAAAGTGAGTTCGACAACATTTCAAAAGCATGCAAAAACTGTCTGGAAGTATTTTATCAAAAAGACCTTGTAACCAAAGAAGGAAACAACCGCGTACCTCATGATGCCTGGATTGTAAATGTAGTAGCCATTCAACGCGGCACAGAATTTCCCAATAGCTTCATCATCATGTCGGGCGATATAGATTCGCGGGCCAGCAACACCATGAACTTTGAGATTGATGCGCCCGGTGCCAACGACAATGCCACAGGCATGGCTGGCGCAATTGAAGCAGCGCGCGTGTTATCAAAATATAAATTCAGACACAGCATTATTTATGTTGGCCTTTCGGGAGAAGAACAGGGATTGTTTGGTGGCGCAGGTCTGGCCAAATATGCTCAAGCTAAAGGATGGAATATTTTAGGTGTGTTGAATAACGATATGATTGGAAACATCGAAGGTGTAAATGGTGTAATCGACAATCGCTCGTTCCGCATTTTCTCTGAACCTACTCCTGTAACTGAAACCGAACAACGCAGAACTCAGCGCAGAGTATATGGTGGTGAAGTAGATGGCATCTCGCGGCAACTGGCGCGTTATGTCTATCAACAAACTAAAACGTATATGCCCGAAATGAACCCGATGTTAGTTTATCGCCTTGATCGTTTTGGTCGCGGAGGACATCACAGGCCATTTAATGATCTGGGCTATGCCGGCATCCGCATTATGGAAACCAATGAAAACTACACGCGCCAGCATCAGGACATACGGGTAGAGAATGGCATTAACTATGGCGATGTGATTGAAGGCGTAAACTTTGACTATGCAAAAAAGTTAACGGCTGTAAATGCAATAACCATGGCGGGCATTGCCTGGGCACCACCTGCGCCTGCCAATGTAGGCATTGGCGGAGCGGTGCAACCGGCTACCAAACTTACGTGGGATGCACTTCCTGCCGACAAAGTAGCGGGCTATAAAATTTACTGGCGCGATACTACCTCGCCTACGTGGGACTACTCCCGATTTGTTGGTAACGTTTCAACCTATACGTTGGATGGAATTGTAATCGACAATTATAATTTTGGTGTAGCGGCTGTAGATAAATCCGGAAATGAATCTGTGATTGTATTTCCGGAGAAGGTGATACGATAGTTGTTAAAAGACACCCTCACCCAGCCAAACTCATCAAATAGCATAATTTATCTAACCCTCTCCCTGGGGAGAGGGAACGCAGTAGCTGCGTTGACAGATGAATTCATTAGGGTGAGGGATATTTGCGTAACACCCTGTTCCACGCGGAGTCTCGCTTCGGACTCCGCGATTCAAGACACCCTCACCCAGCCAAACTCATCTGATAGCACAATTTATCTACCCTCTCCCTGGGGAGAGGGAACGCAGTGGCTGCGTTGACAGATGGCTTCATTAAGGTGAGGGATTTGCGCAATTCCAGTCAGGCCTTTCCTTTAATCAAATCCCCAGCCTTCTCTGCAATCATAATAACCGGAGCATTGGTATTGCCACTGGTTAAGGTTGGCATTACCGATGCATCTATCACGCGCAGATTGCCGATACCATAAACCTGAAGTTTGTCGTTTACCACAGCCATTTCATCAACACCCATTTTGCACGTACCTACCGGATGATACACACACTCGGCACTGCGCTGAATATGATCTAACAACGCTTCATCCGAATCGCGTTTAGCCGGACAATGTGTTTTAATGCGATACGCTGAAAATGCTTCGGCTTCTAAAATTTCTAATGCAAGCTTTGTTCCCTTCACCATCGTTTCGCGATCCAGCTCTTCCGATAAATACCGCGGATCGATAACCGGTGGCGCAAACGCATCTGCGGAAGCGAGTGTAACATACCCGCGACTTTTGGGATTGACTTGCGTAGGCAAAATGGTATAGCCATCGGTGTGCGGAAAGGTTTTCAGATCAAACAGATTGGTAGTGTAATCATTACCTGCGTTGGTGGGCGTAAACTGAAATTGCAGATCGGGTTTGGGTTGTGTGGCGTCTGACTTTACAAACGCACACGCTTCCAGCGGCCCTAATGTAAGCGGCCCGGTTTTAAACAATGCATAGTGTAACAACGCTTCGGCTTGTTTGTACCACGGCATCCAATGGTTGTTGCTAATGGGCTTGATGCACAAACTGCTTACCGCGAAGAACAAATGATCTTGCAGGTTTTGCCCGACACCGGGCAATTCTTTTTTTACTTCGATGTGGTGTTTACTCAAAACTTCTTTTGGCCCAACTCCCGAAAGCATTAACAATTGTGGCGATGCAAACGCGCCTCCGCAAAGCAGCACTTCTTTGCGGGCAAATACTTTTTCGCAACACGTATCGCGCACAAAGTATTCAACCCCTTTTGCTTCATCTTGCTCAATCAAGATTTGTTTTACATGCACACCGGTGTAAACCGTAAGGTTATCGCGCGATAAAACGGGTTTTAGAAATGCATCGGCTGTGCTGCACCGTTTGGCATTTTTAATGGTGAACTGCATCAGGCCCGCACCTTCTTGTTCGGTTCCGTTAAAATCGGGGTTGCGCGGAATACCCGTTTGCACACACGCTTCAATAAAAGCTTGCGCCAAGGTGGTGTTATGGCGTAGGGCATGTGTTACATTCAGCGCACCGGTTTGCCCGTGATAACTGTTTTGAAATTGTTCGTTGTGTTCTGATTTTATAAAGTAGGGAAGCACATCCTCATAACTCCAGCCGTTGTTTCCCAGGCTTGCCCACAGATTGTAATTGGCAGCGTGGCCACGCACATATGCCATGGCATTGGTTGAACTGCATCCGCCCAAAACTTTGCCGCGCGGATGATAGATTTTTCGGTTATGTAAAAAGGGTTGTGGTTCCGTCCAGTAACAATTCCAATCTACTGAGCTGTGATGCAGCTTGGGGTAGCCGCCCGGAATGGCTACTTCCAGTTTGGTGTTTTTGGGTCCGGCTTCGAGCAACAATACTGTTGTGCCCCGATCTTCAGTAAGCCGGTTGGCGAGCACACATCCGGCAGAACCGGCACCCACAATAATGTAGTCGAATGTCATTCGAAGTTAACCTACGAAAAAAATGCAGGAATTGAAATTGTTGGAGGGCATCGCTACAAGGTGGTCATCGCGGTTGGGTAACCTGATTCACAGTGCAGTCGAATCTTAAATCCCATACCGCGATCCCGATTATGAACTGGTGAATGAACTATGAAAAGAATCCCTGTTCCACGAGTCTCGCTTCAGACAATCCGTTTTTATTTACTATCAGCTTTCTCAGGGTAATAATGAAATCCTAAATAGGCAATCTTCCACTCACCATTTTCCTTTTCAAGTATTCGGGTCTCTAAAGATTTTCCTAGAAATTTTCGGGTGTCTTTTTCATAGGAGTTTTGCTCAAAAGTGTACCAAGCCATATCCATAGAGATACGAAAGTTTTCATTTGTTCGCTCTTCAGTAGAACCTTGCCAAAGTGTTTCATTTCTATCGAATTGCGCTTTCTTTTCTGCCGACAAGGGCTCAAAGCCAATGTATGACACTACCTTATCAGTATAACCCTCCCAATATCCAAACTTTCGGAAAGCAGGTGTTTGCAGGTAGGTACTTTTCCACGCTTCAAAATCTTGTTTGTAATACGACTCGGTTTCTTTAGCAATAAGAGCCTTAATGGCTGCTTTTTCCTTTTCATAATCAACCGTACTGCTCTCTTGTTTTTGTTGGCAATTAACCAGCAAGAAGAATGTTCCAAGAAAAAGAATAGATGTTTTCATTTGAGTTAATTTTTAAAATTTTTTGGAGATAACAATTAGTTCTGTTCCACACGTAGGTCTTGCTTTGGTCTCCGTGATTCAATATCAACAACCACATCTAAAATTCTATTTCTAAATGTAACAGGATTTGCGAAGACTCCGCTGCGAAGTGGAATGAAAGATTGAAGATTCTGAGAAGACACGTTCAAATGCAGATTAAGAAAAAGTAAGTGCCGGTGAAGAACACCGGCAAGGGCGGATGGACTCTACTGTTCAGTATCAGAAACCACATTTAAAATTTCTATCTTAATTGTAACTGGATTTGCGAAGACTTCAGGCTTTGAATATTAATTAGGTTATCTCAATTGCTTAATAATTGGCATGTTAACTTTGTCTGCAATTTGACCTAAGTCACGCTTTTTCTTTGAAAGCTTCTTTTCAATTTTTTCAAAATCTTTGTTTTCTTTATTTTTATCAGTCAAGTGCTTTTCAAGTCTCTTAAGGTGTGTTGCCATTATTGCAAATAGTGATAAATCATTAGATTTTGTTTTTTCAACAAGTTCACGAAATTCCTTAAAGGAAATAAAATCATCACTAGCTAAAATTGTACAAATCAAAAATAGTTTGAACTCAAAGTAAAATTGCTCATCCTCTGCTCTTTCATCATTTATTTGAGAAATTAATTTTTTGAACTGCTGTTTCAATGGCTCAACCAATGTGATAGACCAATAGCTAAAGGAAAAAAGACCTCCAATTATCTGCATCAATCCATATTTGGAGAAGTTTTTCCAGATGTCGAAGGATTTATCATCTGTTGATAATAGAAATTTTATTGCGTTTTCTGTATTATCAACACCCCTTTTTACTCCAGCCATTCTACTTTCGATGGATGTATTATACAAAGCTTGCAATAGTTTTCCCATGCCAGCAGTGTTTGCCACCATTTCTGCAAATGTTGTAGGTGCACTTTCCGTAATAATGTTTTCAAGAATCCCAGGTGCATCTTTTGTCATTCCAGCGTAAAATATTGCCACATTCTGCCACCAAAGATTGTTGAATCTCTTTGTAAACAATTCCGTTTCTGTTTGTCTATGGTGGAATATTTCATATGCTGTAAAGTATTCTTGAAATGAAAGATGTTTAAATTGAATTTCTTCTTTTTCATTTTTAAAAAGTAAACCAGAATTGGTAATTAAATCTTCTGATATTAATTCTATGTCAAATGTCTGACCTCGTTCCTTAGAGTACTCAAGAAGCAAAGCTTTTAAATCAATCAGACTTATTGTCTGCTTCGTGTTAGTATGCAGTGTCTTTGCTATATAGCATAGTAGCCGATGCTTTATTCCGATTTCAATAATTTCAACTGTGCTGTCAGGCGTATATTTGCCAAGAAGTAAATCAACAAACTGTCTGTATAAATCAGTAATTGTTGCTGGTATTTCAATTTCTTTCTCGTCAAATAAAATTGTGATTAGCGCAATAGTCATTGGAGTTTTGGGTAGTTTTTCTAGAATACCCGTGTCCTTCAATGATTTGAGAAGTCGTTGCGATTTTACTAAGTTATCTGCAAAATAGGCGTTCAAGAAATTTTCAACCTGTTTTCTGTGTACAGGATTTATCTCTAAATATTTGAAACCTAATTCTGAACAATTGTAAAATAAATACTCAGAAGGTCTCGAAGAGCAAATAATTTTTATTTCCGGATATTTTGAATAAAAATCATTTATAGTTTTTAAGGCGGCTTCCTTTTGTTCCTTTTGGGGTAATTCATCCAAGGCGTCAATGAAAATCACGCAACTACGGGTCTCTAAGACTTTTTGTCCATCAATCATTAAGTCAGAATTCCAGTCCTTTTTAAAGTATTCAATTACGGACTTTTCAAGGTTAAAAGTAGTCCTACGTAAATCCTGAAATGAAAGTATAATGGGGTAAAATTCTGTATCATTTCTCAAAGAGTTTTGTTCAATAATTTCTTTTGAGAGAGATTTAAACAAGGTCGATTTCCCAGCACCTGGCTCTCCTATGATAATGGAATTATTCTCAAGATTTACAATAGAATTTGTTGATTTAGATTTCCATTGAAATGTTCCATCTTCATTTTCAACCCGCTCCAACATTCTTGGATCAATCGCACATTCGAGTATTTTTTGAATCTTTTTGTCACTTATTCCAATTGATTTAGATAAACTCTCCACCTTAATTGATTCAGTAAATCTTTCTACATATTTTTTATATGACTTACTCCCCTTGAGCCAATATTGTGGATAATGCTTATCAATTAGCTGAATCAATTTTTTTCCTCATCCCAAAAAGCAATATTTGCTTTGTCAAAATTATTGTTGTCGCCAATGTTTCTTTCAGCTTCTGAAGAAAAATGTCTATTCGTTACTATCTTAACTTTGTTTATTCTGATCCTGAGTCCTTTTATTGTATCCTTATATTCAAACTCAAAACAATCTTTAGTCTGCGCAATAATATCTTGTATTACCGCAGATTTGCCGGCAACAACTCCCTTTTTAACAACAAATGCAATCCAGTCCTTTTTCCCCTCGACAATGTCTTCAAACGAGCATATTAAATCTTTTCCTCGTTCACTTTTATTACCCCTTTCATGAGTAATATAAACATCTTTGAAGCCAAGTTCTGGTAGGATTTCATAAAGTAGAGTATGAATGTCTTCCTCATTTTCAATATTCCTAATTGCTTTTACTTTGTCCTCTTTTGTTCTCATTTGTACATTATTTTCTGTTTATTCGGTTGAACGGCTTTATATGATTTATACAAGTATAGTTGCTTAAGGCTGTACACTATCGTAAGATATAAGAAACCCGACCTCTCAAACAAATCGTTTCCAGAACTATATTTTTCTATGCGCTCAGGAATTGCGAATTCAGAAGATTTTAAAAGGTGGGGAGTTATGAAAAGGCTTTTCATAGTAAGCCTTTGCTTACCTAAACGGGGATTCCGGAATTCGCCAGAGCTTCAATGAGTTTTGTCTTTTGATTATTAGAGTCGGGTTTCAATCGCCCATTCTCACGCTCCTCCCGATAGCTATCGGGAGGAATGACTTTTCATAGGGAGGGCGTGCGCACTCACTACAAGGCGGTCATCGCGGTTGGGTGCTGGCACTTAATCATCAAAGCGTAATCTTCAAACCCAAACCGCGATCCCGATTACAACAGGTAAATGAAAGAAAATCTTTTCAGATTAAGCTGATGCCTACTTCATCTGCTTTTCAATCTCTTTTATGAAATCAATAGAAGGTTGGTATAATCTCAAAACGGTTTCCTCATCAAAGTCAAAAAAGTCATTGTAATCCCCCTTTTGTCTTTTCTCAAACAGTTCTGAGTAGTGTTTTCCCAGGTCTTTGCTTATTAGTCCGGTATGAATAAATAACTGCCCAAATTTTTGTCTGCTACCAGAATGGCTTGAAGTCTCCACGCCATGTTTTACCAACAATGCTCCTACTGCATAGAAGCAAGCATAATACATTCTATTGACTGCTGTATTCCAAAGCTTATTATCGATCAAAATCTTTGTTTCGGAAATTGTCTCGATAGCTTTTTGTAATCTATACTTTATATAATCTTCTGGCTTGAAGTCACTCATAATAATTTGCCCTCTTTCATCACGTTTGAATAGAATGGTGTAACCCGATGTTTAGTGTTCCATTCTGTGGCGGAATAAACCATTGGACTAATAACCTCACCGATTTCAAACTCGAGGTCGTAAAGGGGGGAAGTCACGTTTTTCTCAACGTCAGCTGTAATTTTCTCTTTGCTTAGAAGTATTAGTAAGTCCCAGTCTGAGTCAGGTCTCATGGTGCCTCGTGCTCTGGAACCATACAGGTATACCTTTGCTAATGGGTCTCTGTCCAATACAATTCGTTTTATTCGATCCAACACGGTTTGTTGATTTGCCATACTCCAAATTTATCAATTTTTCGGGTCTTTGTTGGTGAGGGAGTGCGCACTCACTACAAGGCCGTCATCGCGGTTGGGTGCTGATTTTTAATAATCAGGGATTACACTTCAAACCCATACCGCGATCCCGATGAAGTGTTGATGAATAAACTATGAAAAGCATTTCAAACAGAACTTTTTATTATTTCTTACTAAATCGTAGAACAAATAAAATTCTTTTCCGTACACTTGTTCTACAATTTAGTAACTAATATGATTGAAACTCGATTAGGTGAATTTGAAGAAGTGATTCTGTTGCTGGTAGGCATTCTGGGTGAAGGCGCCTACGCCTACAGTATTTCAGAAGAATTCAAGAACCAAACCGGCCGCTCCATTTCTATAGGCGCCACGCATTCTACGTTAGATAGATTAGAGACCAAAGGTTTTCTGAAATCGGAAATGGGCAGCGCTACGGCCGAGCGTGGCGGTCGCAGAAAAAGAATTTTTTCGATTACAGCCTTGGGCAAACGCGTACTCAAAGAATCGCGCGACTTTAAAGTAAGTCTGTGGCAACAGTACCCTGCGTTTAAGGTGAATTTTAATTAGGCATTAGTAATGGAAGCAGTAAGCCATTAAGTGTTAACACAAATAACTATGAAAAAAACGCTGTTAGTACTGAGTCTTGTTTTTGGACTTTTTAGTTTCACCAATGGGCAAGCAGATACCGAAACAAAAGTACCTGTGTGGACAGAAGCGGACAGAAAATACCTGTTGGATAATTTAATTCGTTCGAAAGAGGAACTACTAGCAGAAACAAAAAACCTTACCAAAGCGCAATGGAATTTTAAAGAAAGTCCAGACCGCTGGAGCATCAACCAAATTGTTGAACACATTTGCCTCTGGGAATTAATTCAGATGAATGAAATTTCCACATCCTTACGAATTGGCCCTATACCCGGCTTTACCGATTATCGTCCTGATAGTGTGTTTATCAACAAGGACACAGAACGATTGGATAAGATGGTAACCACAGACTTTACAAAACCTTTCACGTATGGTGTTCCGCTGGGGAATAATGAAGGCAAGAACAATATGATTTGGTATACTACCATGCGCAATGAATCAATAGATTTTTTGCAGGGGACTGACGTAAACCTTCGTGTACACTACATCTATTTTGTCTCTAACATCCATCAAAAGTATATGAGTTTTTTTCAGCACACGTTTCGGCATTTGGAGCAGATAAAGGAAGTTAAAAAACATTCAAAGTATCCGAAATAGTTTACACTACGGGGCATCATGAAAAAGTAAGATGAAGTTAAATCCACCAAAGTTAGCGAAGCGGTTACTGCATGAATTTCTGCGGCAGGATTTAGCGGAAGAAGTTCAGGGCGATCTGGAGGAGAAGTTTTATGAAGATGCAAAAGTAAATTCAGCATTCCGCGCAAAGCTTAATTATTGGTTTCAGGTTTTAAATTACCTGCGTCCGTTCGCATTCAAAAAGAAAAGAGCACATCTTAATCAATACTACATGTTTCAGAATTACTTCAAGATTGCTTCGCGCAATCTGTTAAAACAAAAACTCTATTCGGGAATTAACATAGCCGGGCTTACACTCGGGCTAACCTGCTTTATGGTTATTCTATTGTATGTGCAACACGAGTTTTCGTATGATAATTTTTATCCTAACACCAAACGCATTTATCGCGTGTATCAAAAACAAACGGGCAATGAATTTATGGGCACGGATTACTTTGCAGTAACTCCGGCCCAACTGGCGCGTGTTATGATGGAAGAGTGCCCGGAAGTAACACATGCCACCACGGTGCAACGCACTTCTGGTTTATTATCCCATAGCGAAACAAACTTCTGGCAAGATGGCATTGCTGCCGATGCGGAGTTCTTCAATGTGTTTCGCATTTCATTTAATGAAGGCAATCCGCAAACAGCGTTAACCGATGGCCGCAGTATTGTGCTAACGCAAACATTAGCTCAAACTGTTTTTGGCGATCAGGATGCAATAGGCAAAGCGTTTCGGTACCAGGGTGGCGAAGAAGATTTTACGGTTACGGGTATTATTCCCGATCCACCGACAAATGCATCTTTTAAATATTCGTTTGTCATTCACTTGCTCTATAGCGAGGGTTATGCAGAAGAGATAAAACGCTCGGGCTGGAACGGCAACTCGTACTATACTTTTTTTGAGTTGGCGGAAACGGCTTCCATTCCGCCTTTGGAAAATAGATTTGCAGCGCTTCTGAAAAAATATCAGCTGCCCGAAGACTATGCCAATTATCCGTTTAAGGATCAATACTTCACGCAGTCGTTAACCGATTCATATTTTCAAGCAGGAGTCAACTTCGACATTGGTCAAAAAGGAAACCTGAAAGTTATTTATGCCTATGCAGCGGTAGCCTTGATTGTGCTGTTGCTGGCCTGTGTTAACTATATGAACCTTGCGGTAGCGCGTTCAGTTAAGCGTGCCCGCGAAGTTGGGTTACGCAAAGTAGTGGGTGCGATGCGTAAGCAACTCATTGCACAGTTTTTAGGTGAATCGGTTTTGATTGCGTTGTTCGCATTGATGTTGGCCATCGGTCTTACCTATAGTGTGTTGCCTTACTTCGCAAAAATTGTAGAACGGCCGGTTGAGTTTAATCTGCTTTCCAATCCGTGGGTGGTGCCGGCCTTGTTGGCATTGGTGTTAGTGGTTGGGTTATTGTCGGGCAGTTATCCGGCATTGGCCATGTCATCGCTAAAACCAGTTGATGTACTGAAAACAAAATCCGATATAAAAATTTCCGGTTTTAGTCTGCAACAATTTTTGATTGTGTTTCAGTTTGTGGCTTCCATTGTGTTAATCATCAGCAGTGTGGTAATCTATCGGCAGATCAATTTTATGAAGAATAAAGAATTGGGCTACGATAAAGAGAACGTAGTTACCATTTGGATAAAAGATCGCGCCCTGCGCGAAAAGTTTGATGTGCTGGCAAACGAGTGGCAGCAACATCCGGGAGTAATTCATACTACCATGGCCACCAGCCTTCCGGCCGATATCTCTTCCAGTACGTTAATCAAAAAAACAGCAGCCGATAAAGATCAGATTGCTATTTACCAGTGGTCGGTCGGAGCCGATTTCCTAAATGTATTCGGAATAGAACTTGTTGCCGGTCGCACGTTTTCGGAAGAGATAAAATCAGATGTGTCACAAGAAAATGCCATCATAAACGAAACCGCGGCTCGCGCCCTGGGCTGGACAGCCGAAGAAGCGATAGGAAAACAAGTTGATCGCGATGGTGCAGTAACAATTATTGGAGTGGTGAAGGATTTTCACATGCTCTCCATGCACTTACCCATTCAGCCCTTAATGATTCGCTATGATAATTTCTGGGGTCGTTTCTTCGCGTTAAAAATTAAACCAACCGAAATGCCGCAAACCCTTAGTCATATTGAAGCGGTGTTTAAGAAAAATTCTATCTATCCGTTCGAGTATCAGTTCTTGAGTGATGAATACAATAAACTTTATAACAGCGAATTGAAGTTGGGCGAAGTGTTTGGATTCTTTACCATCACCTCTATTGTAATTGCTTCATTGGGGTTGTTTGGCTTGGCAGCCTTCACAGCAAACCAACGCACCAAAGAAATTGGCATCCGCAAAGTATTGGGTGCATCGGTACAACAAGTTGTATTTATCTTATCGAAAAGTTTTGCGTGGCGAATCTTGGCAGCCTTTATCATTGCAGTGCCTATAGGTTGGTATGCTATGAATGTGTGGCTGCAAGACTTTGCTTACCGGATTGAGGTAGCGTGGTGGATTTTTGCATTGGCCGGATTGTCGGCATTTTTATTGGCCGGAATTTCTATCGGCTATCAATCCATTAAAGCATCTATGGCAAATCCGGTGGATAGTTTACGTTCTGAGTAAATACATTTGAAACAACACAACGCCATACCGCCCCCTCTTGCCCAGCGATTATTAAAGCAATTGTTGCGAAATGACTTAGCGGAAGAAGTTCAGGGCGATCTGGAAGAGAAATTTTACGCTGACTTAAAATCAAAATCGGCATTCAAGGCAAAGCTCTGCTATTGGATTCAGACGTTAAATTATTTACGACCGTTTGCACTGCGCAAGCGAAAACAATCACATCATCATTTTGATATGTTCAGAAATTATTTTCGCGTGGGTGTGCGCAGCATGTTGCGTAACAAAACATTTTCGGCTATTAATGTATCGGGCTTAGCCATTGGCATTACCTGTTGTGTGTTGCTGGCACTTTTTATACAAGACGAACTTTCTTACGAAAAACATTTTGCAGACCATGACCGGATTTTCCGTATAACTACCACGCTTAAATCGGCCACCAACGAAAGTCAGTTGCAGCGCGCTTCGCCCGTTATCGGGCCAACCATGTTGCGCGAGTTTCCGGAGTTGGAAAATGTAGCGCGTGTGGTAAAAGACCTGAGTGCACCACAACAAATTCTTACGCATAACGATCGGGCTTTTGCGCAAAGCCGCGCCTATCAGGTTGACTCCACTTTTTTTGAAATCTTTCCTTACGAATTTAAAGAAGGTAATCCCTACACCGCATTGAAAGAACCGGGATCGGTAGTGCTAAGTGAAGAGCTGGCCTATAAAATATTTGGTGATAAACCTGCGTTAAACGAATTACTCGCCATTCCAACTTATTCTGATAGTGCGCTGCTGCGTGTAACAGGCGTGGTAAGGCAAACACAAAATCAATCGCATCTGGATGCTGATTTTTATTTCTCGGGTTTGGAGCAAGTGCTTGAACCAATCACCACGTGGGCAACCGGCAACTTTGTTTTTACTTACGTGAAACTAAAGCGGGATGCCGATGTAAATCAATTGCTCGATAAGTTTCCGGGGTTAATGGCCAACTATGGCGATGAAGAAAACCGCGCGATGGGTCGCCAGAAAATTTTGGGTTTGCAAGCTTTAAACAATGTTCATCTGCATTCTTCGCATCTCGACAATCAGTTTGAACTTGGCACGCGTGGAAGCATTACGTATGTATATCTGGCAGCTGCTATCGGTTTGTTAATTTTGTTGCTGGCCGCAATCAACTTTATAAACCTTACCACGGCTAAAGCCTCGCAACGTGCCCGCGAAATTGGCGTGCGAAAAACAGTTGGCGCACATCGCAGTAACCTCATTGCACAATTTATGGGCGAGTCGGTTGGCATTGCCGTGTTGGCTATGCTCATTGCATGCGCATTGGTTTATTTATCGTTGCCGCAGTTTAATCAGTTAGTTCAAAAGAATCTCTTCATCGGAAATCACAACTTGTTTTTTCTGATCAAAAGCTTACTCGCGATAACACTGGTTACCGGTTTTATTGCCGGGGCTTATCCGGCTTTGTTCATTTCATCTTTCGATGCGGTAAAGGTTTTGAAAGACAAACATCTTCAATTGGGTTCATCGCATATTTTACGCAAAGGATTAATTGCTTTTCAGTTTTCCATTTCGGTTATTCTGGTTTCGGGAATTCTTATTGTGCAGCATCAGTTGCACTACATTCAAAACAAACCGTTGGGTTTTGATGTAGCCGATAAAGTAATGTTGCCATTGCGAACAGCCGAAGCTTCAACTCAATACGCCCGCTTGCGCGAAACAGTAAAAGACCTTGCCGGAGTAAAGGCAGTAACGGCCTCGTCTAACTCGCCATCCACACCACCCATAAGCGATTGGAGTTTTTATCCGACAGGAAAAACAGAAGCCGATGCAATAAATCATTATATAGTTTCTGTTGACGAAAACTATTTCGGGATGTTATCCATCCAACAACTAGCCGGAAGAGATTTTGTTTTTCCAGCCGATGGCCAACGCGCGATTAATGTTCCGCAGAAAGCGATTGTTAACCAGACCAGTTTAAAGAAGATGGGTGTTGCTTTTGATCAGGCCATAGGAACGCAATTAAAATTCGCCAACAGTGAATCTTTGTTTGAAATTATTGGCGTAGTGGAAGACTTCCATCAGTTTTCGTTGCACAAAGAAATTACGCCTATGATTTTTCTGGCGTCAACTGATTCGTCCGCCTTCCGGCAGATGGTGGTTGCCATCGACAAACAAAACGCAGAAGATACGGTAACCAAAATACAAACGGCCTGGAAAGAACTTG
>Ga0075163_10000348_pt1 | contig 58716 bp, 50 predicted proteins | sample JI1023141ADNA_FD_71478 | JGI IMG/M metagenome (GOLD analysis project Ga0075163, IMG submission 71478) | Wastewater effluent complex algal communities from Wisconsin, to seasonally profile nutrient transformation and Carbon sequestration -... | ecosystem: Engineered > WWTP > Effluent > Algae... | reverse complement strand
GGCCAGCAGCGCGTTGGATTCATCGCGGCTGTAGCCGCCCGACAGCGCCACCACGCGCAGCACGCGTGGGTGCCGCACCAGTTCACCGTAGAAGCCGGGCACGCTGGGGATGGTGAGCTTGAGCATGACCTTCTGGTCACCCGTCAGCGCATCGAGCTGCTGGAGGATGGCGGCCTTGAGCAGCACCTCGATCTCGGCCTTGTCGGCGGCCTTGATGTTGACCTCGGGCTCGATGATGGGCATCAGGCCGGCGGCCAGGATCTGCTTGCCGACGGCGAACTGCTGCGCCACCACGGCATCGACGCCCTGGGCATTGGCGGCGTTGATGACCGAGCGCATCTTGGTGCCGAAGATGCCCTTGGCCGCGGCGCGCGCCAGCAGCGCGTCCAGTTCGGGCATGGGCTTCATCAGTTGCACGCCGTCCTGCTCGTCGGCCAGGCCCTTGTCCACCTTGAGGAAGGGCACGACCTGCTTCTTCTGCCACAGGTAGTCGGCGGCGGGCAGGCCGTCGAAGTCGCGGTCCATGGTCATCTCGAACAGGATGGCGCCCAGCACGCGGCGGCCGTCGAAGGCCGGGCTGGCGACGATGCGCTGGCGCATGGCGTGCACCAGATCGAACATCTGCGCGTCGCCGCTGTAGGCGGATTCCTCGATGCCGTACAGGCGCAGCGCCTTGGGCGTGCTGCCGCCGCTCTGGTCCAGCGCGGCGATGAAGCCCTGGCCCTGGGCGACCTTGTCCAGTTGTTGCTGATTCACGGGGGGATCCTTTTGTTCGTTGAATGGGGGCCTTGCGCCGGCGCGCGGCGCTTGAAAATCAACCCGTGATTGTAGGATTCGCGGGGCGCCCGGGCGCTGGCGCTCAAGAAACAAAACCGAAGACGGCTGAGCTCATGCGGCCGTCTCCACGGGATTGCGCCCGAAGCCCCAGGCTGGTTTGGCACATGTCGTTCCCGCAGTAACATGCGGCGATTCGTCGTCATTGCCGTGCATGGCCTGCGAGGCTGGGCCCCCGCGGCCGCACCTGTTTTCGCATGATCCGCCGCTTCAGCCCTGCCGTGATTGCCGCGATTTTCCTCGCGGGCACGGTCTCGCACGCGGCAACCCTCATCGTCAACGACCCCACCGACACGGCGACGACCGTCTCGCTGCGCATGGCGATCCAGAGTGTCATGCAGGGCAGCGACGCGAATGCCGCGATCACCGCCAGCCGCAGCGGCGACTATGGCGATGAAGACACCATTCTGTTCTCCGGCATATCGACACTCAGCGTCGACAGCGAACTTCCTGTCCTGCGACGCCCGGTGACCATCGATGGCGGCGTGGGGGTCACCCTGCAAGGCACGGGTAACGGGCGGCTCCTGGCCGTCATCGACCTGCGAGGCACGGCCGCGCGCCCGGTGTCGGTGACGCTCGCCAACCTGGTCCTGCGCGATGGCGGCGCGATCGGCGGCGACGGCGGCGGCGCGGCGGTGCCGGGCGGCGGCGGGCTGGGCGCGGGCGGCGCCTTGTACGTGCACGAGGCCGCCACGGCGGTGTTGCGCAACGTCGTGATGGCCGGCAACCGGGCACGGGGAGGCGCGGGCGGCAACGGCGTGTTCAACGGACGGCCGTTCACCGTGGGCGGCGGCGGCGGGATGGGCGGGCGCGGCGGCGAAGGCATTGCCATCGGCATTTTCGACACCATGACCGGTGGCGGCGGCGGTTTTGGCCGCACGGCGGCAGGAGGCTCGCCGCCGTTCACTGCGGAAGGCAGGCCGGGCCTGCTGCCCGAGGCCTCTGCGGGCGGTACCGGCGCGATGGGCAGTGCGGGCAGCGCCGCCGCCGGCGGTGGCGGCGTCGGCGTCGGCGTCGGCAATCATCTCGGCGGCTCGGGGTATGCGCCTGGCGGTGGTGGAGGAGGTGCCGGCGGCGGCGATGGCAGCTACGAGAGCGAGCTGGATTTCGGCACGGGGGGAGCCGGTGGTTTCGGCGGCGGCGGTGGAGGCGGCGACCGGGGCGGTGCCGGCGGCTTCGGTGGCGGTGCCGGCGGCACACTCGGCTTCGGCGGTGCCGGCGGCTTCGGCGGCGGCGCGGGAGCCAGTTGCTCGCGGCCCGGCTTCGGCGGCGGCAGTTCCGGCGGCTTCGGCGCCTCCAGTTGCTCCCCGAGCGGCGCGGGGGGCGGCGCGGGCCTGGGCGGCGGCGTCTTCGTGCACGCCGGCGGTCACCTTCGCGTCGAAGGCTCGCTGGCGGTCTCATCGAACGCGGCGGTGGGCGGCGCGGGAGGCACGTTCACGACCAGCAATTCCGACCCAATCTCTGGGCCTGGCGGCGCCGGCAGCGGGTTCGGCGCCGGATTCTTCCTGCACGGCCCGGTGGGCGCTGGCGCGATCACCTTCGCCCCGGGCCCAGGCGAGGTCCAGGTCGTGGGCGACGTCATTGCCGATCAGGCGGGCTCCGGCGGCATCGGGGACGACGCGCGCGCGTCTGGCATCACCAAGTCGGGCATGGGCACACTCACCTTGACCGCGGACAACACCTACACCGGCGCCACCGATGTGGACGGCGGCACACTGATGGTGATGGGCGCTCAACCGGCTTCGAGCGTGCACCTGACAGGGGGCGCCACACTCGGCGGCACCGGCCGCACTGGCGCCGTGACGGTCGGCGGCGGGGCGACGCTCGCGCCCGGCGCCCCGGAGGGCACGCTGCGCGTCGCGGCGGTGGCACTCGCCGCGGGCACGACGTTCGCCGCCACGCTGGGCGCGACGCCGGCCGCGTCAAGCAAGCTCGCGGCCAGCGGCACGGTAGCGCTCGGCAGCGCGGCTTTGCAACTCATGGGAAGCGGCGGACTGCCGGTCGGCAGTGAGCGCACCCTGATCGAGCAGGGCGGCGCGGATGCCGTGACTGGCACGTTCGCGGGCTTGCCCGAAGGCGCCTCCATCGCGCTCGGCAACCGGCGCTGGCGCGTGAGCTATGCGGGCGGCGACGGCAACGACGTGACGTTGACGGCTGTCGAGGCGGCAGGCACCTCCACGGCCATCGTCTCGCATGCGCCCGATCCCGTGGCGCTGGGCGCCAGCGTCACCGTGGGTGTTTCGGTCTCCCCCATGCAGGCGGACGTCGATACGCCCTCGGGCACGGTCACGGTGAGCGATGGCGAGGCCTCCTGCGCGATCGCTCTGCCCGCCACGTCGTGCGCATTGACGCCCGCCAGCGCGGGCGGGCGCACGCTGGTCGCCACGTACTCCGGCGACGGCCGTTTCGCGGCGAGCACATCGGCTGGCGAGCCCTTGGAGGTGATCGCGGTGGAGCGCGTCTTCAGCGGCACCACGGCCACCGGCACCGGCACCGGCGTTTTCACGGCCAGCTTCACCGGCGGCGGCATGTTCTGCACGCTCGCGTCCGCGGCGCTCCTGCCGGCGCCCCCCGGTGCCGCGCCCGTGCCACCCACCGCGCCCGAGCAGCAGGTCTTCGCGCATGGACTGTTCACGTTCCGCCTCGAAGGCTGCGATGAAGGGGCGAGCGTTGACGTGACGCTCCACTATCCGTCAGTGCTCGCCGCAGGCACGCGCTACTGGAAATACGGCCCGAGCGATGAAGATGCCGCGCCGCATTGGCACGTGTACCCGGCCACCATCGAAGGCAGGACGGTGACGTTCACGGTGCGGGACGGCGGCGCGGGCGACGGCGACGGCATCGCCGACGGAACGATCACCGACCCCGGTGGACCCGCGGTGCCGGCCGGCGGCACGGGCAGCACCGTGCCGGTGCCGGCGCTCGAATCCTGGGTATTGGCGCTGCTCGCGCTGATGATGGCGATGCTCGGCTTGACGAGCGCCCGGCGCGGCCGCCCATAGCGGCTGGTTCCGTTCACCGCGCCTTCGCCGGCAGAGGCTACTCCACCCGGCAGATCTTCAGCATGTTGGTCCCGCCGGGCGCGCCCATGGGTTCGCCGCAGGTAATGGCATAGACGTCGCCCTTGTCCACGATGCCCTGGCGCTTGAGGTGGCCTTCGGCTTGTGTCAGGGCTTCGTCCCGGTGGGCGCTGGTGTCCATGAGCATGGGGCGCACGTTGCGGTACAGCGCCATCTTGCGCTGGGTGCCAATCTTGGGCGTGAGGGCGTAGATGGGGATGCGCACACGATGCCGGCTCATCCAGAGCGCGGTGGAGCCGGAATCGGTGAGCGCCACGATGGCCTTGGCGCCCAGGTGGTAGGCGGTGAAGAGGGCGCCCATGGCGATGGACTGGTCGATGCGCCCGAAGGTCTTGCCGCTGAAGTCGGCGTCCAGCTCGGCCGGGTCGTGCTCCTCGGCGGCCTCGCAGATGGAGGCCATCTCGCGCACGGTCTCCAGCGGGTACTTGCCGGCGGCGGTCTCGGCGCTCAGCATCACGGCGTCGGTGCCGTCGAGCACGGCGTTGGCCACGTCGCTGACCTCGGCGCGGGTGGGCACGGGGTTGGCGATCATGCTTTCCATCATCTGCGTGGCGGTGATGACGACCTTGTCCATGTCGCGCGCCATGCGGATCATCTTCTTCTGCAGCGCGGGCACGGCGGCGTTGCCCACCTCCACCGCCAAGTCGCCGCGGGCGACCATGATGCCGTCGCTGGCGGCCAGGATCCCGGCCAGATTGGGGATGGCCTCGGCGCGCTCGATCTTGGCGATCAGGTAGGGCTTGTGGCGGTGCTCGGCGCCGGCCACGTTGCACAGCTGGCGCGCCATCTCCATGTCGGTGGCGGTCTTCGGAAAGCTCACCGCCACGTAGTCGGCCCGCAGCGCCATGGCGGTCTTGATGTCCTCCATGTCCTTGGCGGTCAGCGCGGGCGCCGTCAGGCCGCCGCCCTGCTTGTTGATGCCCTTGTTGTTGGACAGCTCGCCGCCCACCTTGACGGTGGTGTGCACCGCCTCGCCGCGCACCTGCTGCACGGTGAGCACGATCAGCCCGTCGTTGAGCAGCAGCACGTCGCCCGGCTTCACGTCGCGCGGCAGCTCCTTGTAGTCCAGCCCCACGGCCTGCGCGTCGCCCGGCTCCTGGCGCGCGGCGTCCAGCACGAAGGGCGCGCCGGGCTGCAACTGGACCTTGCCGTCGGCGAACTTGCCGACGCGGATCTTGGGCCCCTGCAGGTCGGCCATGATGGCCACCTCGCGCCCGGCACGCTCGGCCACCTCGCGCACCATGCGCGCGCGCTCGGTGTGGTCGCTGGCCTGGCCGTGGCTGAAGTTCAGCCGCACCACGTTGACGCCGGCGCGCACCATCTCCTCCAGCAGCGCGGGGTCGCTGGAGGCGGGGCCGAGGGTGGCGACGATCTTGGTGGCGCGGTGATTCATGAGGGAGTCCTGGAAGGCGAAACGTTGCGGGGCGGGCGAAAGCCCATTCTGTCACGCCGGCATGCCATCGCCGTGACGGCGGCGCCCGATCACCGGTTTTGAATGAAATCAACCGTTGGCCCGCGCGGATATTTCGTCAGAAGCTATGTTTTTAATAGCATCCTGGGTGCAGCCCGGCGCGTGGCTAGCCGGCCGCCGCGCGCTTTTCAAGGATCTCGAAGGCCGGTAGCGTCTTGCCTTCCAGCACCTCCAGGAAGGCGCCGCCGCCGGTGGAGATGTAGCCCACGTCCTTCTCGATCCCGTACTTGGCGATCGCCGCCAGCGTGTCGCCGCCGCCGGCGATGCTGAAGGCGGGCGACTCGGCGATGGCGCGCGCGATGGTCTCGGTGCCGTGCGCGAAGGCTTCGAACTCGAACACGCCCACCGGCCCGTTCCAGACGATGGTGCCGGCGGCCTTGAGCTGCGCGGCCAGGCGCGCGGCCGTCTCGGGGCCGATGTCCAGGATCAGGTCGTCGGCGGCCACGTCGCCCGCCGCTTTCACCGTGGCGAGCGCGTCGGCCTTGAAGGCCTTGGCCGTCACCACGTCGGTGGGGATGGGCACCTCGGCACCACGCGCCTTCATGGCCTCGATCACCGCCCGGGCCTCGCCCACCAGGCCGGGCTCGGCCAGGCTCTGGCCGATGGGCAGGCCGGCGGCCAGCAGGAAGGTGTTGGCGATGCCGCCACCGACGATGAGTTGATCGACGTTCTTCGCCAAAGACTGCAGGATGGTGAGTTTTGTGCTCACCTTGCTGCCGGCCACGATGGCCACCAGCGGCCGCCTGGGCTGCGCCAGCGCCTGGGTGATGGCGTCGATCTCGGCCGCGAGCAGCGGGCCGGCGCAGGCGATGGGAGCGAACTGCGCGATGCCGTAGGTCGTGCCCTCGGCACGGTGCGCGGTGCCGAAGGCATCGTTCACGTAGATGTCGCAAAGCGCGGCCATCTTGCGCGAAAGCGCTTCATCGCACTTCTTCTCGCCCTTGTTGACGCGGCAGTTCTCCAACAGCACGACCTGGCCGCGCCGCACCTGAACGCCGTCCACCCAGTCCTGCACCAGAGGCACCTCGCACCCCAGCAGCTCGCCGAGGCGACGGGCCACGGGCGCGAGCGAGTCGGCGGGCTTGAACTCGCCTTCCTTGGGGCGGCCCAGATGGCTGGTGACCATGACGGCCGCTCCGGCATCGAGCGCCATGCGGATGCACGGCACGCTGGCGCGGATGCGGGTGTCCTCGGTGATGCGGCCGGCGTCGTCCCGCGGCACGTTGAGGTCGGCGCGGATGAAGACGCGCTGGCCCTGGGCAGCGCCTCGCGCGCACAGGTCGGAAAAGCGGATGACGTTCATGGCAAAAAGACGTGAATTGGCGGAAGAAGCAGCCGGCGGATTGTAGAAGCGCCCTACCAGTTCCAGACCAGGCGCAGCGGCAGGTACACCGCCATGCCGGCGGCGATCGACAGCGGCAGCACCAGGCCGTCGTGCCGGCGCCAGAAGTAGCAGGCCCCGGCCGCCAGCGCGCCCCACGCGCGCGCATCGCGCCAGGGCGCTTCGACCGCGCCGCCGGTGAGCACGATGTCGGGCGCGATCACCGCCGCCAGCGCGGCGATGGGCGCGTACCGCAGGCCGCGCTGCGCCCAGCCGGGCAGGCGCCATTCGCGCTCGGAGATAAAGAAGAAGCCCCGCGTGACGACGCTGATGGCCGTCAGGCCGGCGATGGCCAGCAGCGTCCCGAAGTCGGTTTCATTCATGCATGGCGTCCTTCGGCGGGCTCGCCGTGCCGCCGCTCCAGCATCAGGCACGCGGCGACGGCGATGGTGATGGCGGCGACGATGTTGAGGCGGTACGGCAGCCCGAACACGGCCACCGCCGCGCCGGCGGCGATCAGCGCCGACAGCGCGCGCAGCCGCGTGGTGGCCAGCGAGCAGGCCATGGCCAGCAGGGCCAGCGTGCCGGCGAATTCGAGCCCCCAGCGCGCCGGCAGCGCCGCGCCCATGAAGATGCCCAGCATGCTGAGCGACTGCCACATCACCCAGTTGGCGCAGTTGCCGCCCCACAGGTAGGCCATCTGGGCGCGGCGCTGGTTCTCGGTCTCGGCCGGCCGGGGAAAGCGGCGGGTGTAGAGCACGTAGGTCACGTCGCCCGTGAGGTAGCCGAGGACCAGCCGGCGCGCGCGCGGCAGGAACATGAAGTACTCGCGCAGGTGCAGGCTGAACACGACGAAGCGCAGGTTGACGCAGAAGGCCGTGGCCCAGATGACCCACAGCGGCGCGCCGGCGGCGATGAGCGGGATGGCCGCCAGCTGCGCGCTGCCGGCGAAGACCAGCAGCGACATCAGCACCGCCTCGGTGATGCTCATGCCCGACTTGACCATGGCCACGCCGGTCATGAAGGCCCAGGCGGTGAGGCCGACGGACACGCCCGCCATCTCGCGCGCGCCGACCCAGAACAGCGGGTGGCGCGCGGTGCGGGCGATGGCGTCCACGCGGCGCCCCAGCCACGCGCCGGCGCGGCCGCCCGGCGCCAGGTCGCGCGGCGGCTGGGGCAGGGGCATGTTCATGGCCCGGCTTCCGGCAAGCCCAGGCGCTGGCCGGGCGCGAGCGCGAAGCCGGCCAGGAACTCGCGCGCCGGCAACCGCTTGCCGCCGGGGCGCTGCAGCTCGGTCAGGCGCAGCGCGCCGTCGCCGCAGGACACCAGGACGCCTTGGTCGTCTACAAGCAAAATATGGCCTGAGCCCTTACCAGTATTGCATTGGAAGCTATCAATTTTGGAGAACCAGATCTTGATCACGGTGTCGCCGAGCAGGGTGCTGGCGCCGGGAAAGGGGTCGAAGGCGCGCACGCGCCGCTCGATCACCTGGACCGGCAGCGTCCAGTCGATCACCGCCTCGTGCTTCTCGATCTTGTGCGCGTAGGTCACGCCCTCGGCGGGCTGGGGCGTGGCGGTCAAGGCGCCGCGCGCGGCTCCGGCCAAGGCCTCCACGATCAAGCGCCCGCCCAGCGCGGCCAGCTCGTCGTGCAGCGCGGCGGTGGTGGCGCGCGGGCCGATCGGAAGGCGTTCGGCCAGCAGCATGTCGCCGGTGTCCAGGCCGGCGTCCATCTGCATGATGGTCACGCCGGTCGCCGCGTCGCCCGCCTCGATGGCGCGGTGGATGGGCGCGGCGCCGCGCCAGCGCGGCAGCAGGCTGGCGTGGATGTTCAGGCAGCCCAGGCGCGGTAGCGACAGCACCCACTGCGGCAGGATCAGGCCGTAGGCGACCACCACCATCACGTCGGGCGCGGCGGCTTGCAGCGCGGCCTGGGCGGCGGCCGCGTCCTCGGGATACTTGCCGTCCAGCCGCAGGCTGCGCGGCTGCGCCACGGCGACGCCGCGCGCCTGGGCCAGCTGCTTGACGGGCGAGGCCTGCAGCTTCAGGCCCCGGCCGGCGGGGCGGTCGGGCTGGGTGAGCACCAGCGGGATCTCGTGGCCGGCGTCCAGCAGCGCCTGCAGCGCGGCGCGGGCGAACTCGGGCGTGCCGGCAAAGGCGACTTTCATGGCGGACACAGGAAGAAGAGCGCGTCAGCGCCCGTCGGGTGGATCGGGCGGGTACTCGTCGCCGCTGGAATAGCGCTGCACGACGCCGGCGCGGTCGATGTCGATGTAGAGCAGGCGCGGGTAGGGGCCGTCGAGGTAGCGCCAGACCCAGATCACGCCGTCGAAGCTGTGCACGGCGATGACCTGCGCGGGCCTGCCGTACTCGCGCAGCACGTCCTCGCGCGTCCAGCGGCCGGGCTGGATGCGCCGGGGGAACAGCCCCTCGTTCAGCGCCTGCTCGGCGCGCGCCACGCGCCCCTGGGCGTCGAGGTCGATGTTGACGACGCTCTGGCCGGCCGGCTGCGTCGAGTACTGCAACCGCTCGCCCGCGCTGGCGGCGGCGGAGTAGCGCGCGGTGGGCGTGCCCAGTTGCTGCCGCACCTCGGCCGCGGGCGTGCCGGGGGCGATGCGCTCGGGGTTGACGAAGGCGCAGCCAGCCAGGACGAGGGCGCCGGCAAGGGTGGCCAGGACGGTCCGGACCACTAGGCGCGCTCCCGCTCGCGTTCCTGCACGTCCTGGCGCTCGGCCTTGAGCAGCTTGGTCTTGATGCGGCCGCGCTTGAGCGGCGAAAGGTACTCGACGAACACCTTGCCCATCAGGTGGTCCATCTCGTGCTGGATGCACACGGCCAGCAGGCCGTCGGCGGCGATCTCGCGCGCCTGGCCGTGCTCGTCGAGCGCGCGCACGCGCACCTGGGCGGCGCGCTCCACGCCGTCGTAGATGCCGGGCACCGACAGGCAGCCCTCGTCGCCCTTGACGCGCTCGTCGCTGGTCCACAGCAGCTCGGGGTTGACCAGCACCATCGGCGCGTCGCGCTTCTCGGACACGTCGATCACGATCACGCGCTCGTGCACGTCCACCTGCGTGGCGGCCAGGCCGATGCCCTCGGCCTGGCGCATGGTCTGCAGCATGTCGGCCGCCAGCGCGCGGATGCGCTCGTCCACCACCCGCACGGGCTGGGCCACCTTGTGCAGGCGCGGATCGGGATAGCGAAGAATGGGAAGCAAGGCCATGGGCAACGTTGGAAAGATGTGGCTATTTTCGCCATTTTTCGCTGGCGGCGTGGCCAGCCGGGGCCAATAGCGTTGCCGGATCAAGGACTTGAAAGCAGAATACCCGTGCTTTGTCAAGGACGCCGACGCCACGCAGCAAAACAATGAAACGGTTTTTTCCTGGTGCCGCGCGCACCCTGGTCCTGCCCCTCCGCCTGCTGGCCGCCGCCCTGGCCAGCCTGCCCGCGCAGGCGCAGCAGGGCGTCCACAGCCCCGTCACGGCCGAGCAACACGCCACCGCGCAGCAGGTGGCCGAAGCCGGCGTGCCGCTGTCGGCCCTGGCACCCGACGCGCCCGACGGCTACACCGTGCGCCGCGGCGACACCCTGTGGGGCATCTCGGGCCGGTTCCTGCGCTCGCCCTGGCGCTGGCCCGAGCTGTGGGGCATGAACCTGCGGGACATCCGCAACCCGCACCTGATCTACCCCGGCCAGCAGCTCTACCTGGAGCGCGTGGGCGGCCGCGCCTTCCTGCGCGCGCGCCGCGCGGTGGAGGGGCAACCGGGCGACACCGTGCGCGTGTCGCCGCGCAACCGCGCCGAGGTACTGGGCGCCGGCCCGCTGCCGACGCTGCAGCCGCACCTGATCGAGCCCTTCCTGACCGAGCCACTGGTGGTGGACGACGACACCTTCCAGCGCGCCCCGCGCATCGTGGCCCTGGGCAACCAGGACCGCGTGCTGGCGGTCAAGGGCGACCGCGCCTACGCGCGCGGCCCGGCCGATGCGCCGCTGCTGTCCGGGCCGGGGCGGCCGACCGATTTCCGCGTGTTCCGCACCGCCAAGGCGCTGAAGGACCCGGTGAGCGGCGACATCCTGGGCTACGAGGGTCAGTACGTCGGCCAGGCCTCGTTGGCGCGCGGCGAGAGCGAGTCGGAAGAGGTGGTGGACCAGCGCTTCACCCCGCCGCGCCTGCCAGCCGCCGGCGAGGGGACGCTCAGGCGCCTGCCCGTGCCCGCCACGGTCGACATCGTCGGCAGCAAGGAAGAGGTGCGCGCCGGCGACCGCCTGCTGCCCGAGCCGCCGCGCGAGTACCGCGGCTACGTGCCCCACGCGCCCGAGCAGCCGGTGGACGCGCGCGTGGTCTCGGTGCATGGCAACTCGGTGCGCTACGCCGGCCAGAACCAGGTGGTGGTCATCAACAAGGGGCTGCGCGACGGCGTCCAGAGCGGCCACGTGCTGGCGCTGCTGTCCACCGGCCCGCGCTTGCTAGACAAGACCGGCGAGAAGCGCGAGCTGATCAAGCTCCCCGACGAGCGCAACGGCCTGGCCATGGTGTTCCGGCCCTTCGACCGCGTGTCCTACGTGCTGGTGATGGAAATCACCAATCCCGTCCAGGTGGGCGACAAGCTGGTGAGCCCACGCTGAGGGGCTGGAGGCGCCGCAAGCCATGGAACGCGATGAACTGGCCGCCTGGCTGCGGCTGACCCTGACGCCGGGCGTCGGCAACGACACGGCGCGGCGCCTGCTGGCGGCCTTCGGGTTGCCGCAGGCCATCTTCCAGCAAGGCGGCGCCGCGCTGCGCCAGGTGGTCACCTCCGCCCAGGCCGACGCCCTGGCGCGGGAGCCCGAGGGCCTGCCGGCGCTGCTGCAGGCCACCGGCGACTGGCTGGCGGCGGCCGAAGGCGGACTGGCGCGCCGCATCGCCACCCTGGGCGACAGCGCCTACCCAGCCAGCCTGCTGGCCATCGAGGATCCGCCGCTGATGCTGTACCTGCTGGGACAGGTACAGCTCATCGATTCCGAATCAAATCGGCCTCAAGCCAGCACCAATATTGCGCTGACAGCTATCAATCATGAAGCGAACGGTTGGCCGGCCCGGGCGCTGGCCCTGGTCGGCAGCCGCAGCCCCACGCCGCAAGGACGGCAGAACGCGCAGCAGTTCGCGCAGGCCCTGGGCGCCACGGGGCTGAGCATCGTCTCCGGCCTGGCGCTGGGCGTGGACGGCGCCGCGCACGAGGGCGCGCTGCAGGCCGTCGATGAAGCCGCGCCGCCGCGGCGGCTGGCCACCATCGCCGTGATCGGCACCGGCATCGACCGGGTGTATCCGCGCCAGCACCGCGAACTGGCGCACCGCATCGCGCGCCACGGCCTGATCGTCAGCGAATACCCGCTGGGCACGCCGCCGCTGCCGGCCAACTTCCCCAAGCGCAACCGCCTGATCGCCGGGCTGGCTCAGGGCACGCTGGTGGTCGAGGCGGCGCCGCAGTCCGGCTCGCTCATCACCGCGCGGCTGGCGGCCGAGCAGGGCAAGGAGGTGTTCGCCATCCCTGGCTCCATCCACAACCCGCAATCGCGCGGCTGCCACCAGCTCATCCGCCAGGGCGCCAAGCTGGTGGAAACGGCGCAGGACGTGCTGGAAGAGCTGCGTTGGCCAGCAAAGGGCGCTCCTGAATCAATAGCTGAAAGCGCTTACCCGACGCCGGCTGAGCCCCCAGACGGTCCCCAAACCGCCTTGCTGGAGGCCCTGGGCGCCGATCCCGTGGGGCTGGACGCGCTGATGGCCCGCACCGGCCTGGACACGGCCACGCTGCAGGCCCGGCTGCTGGAGCTGGAGCTGGACGGCCATGTTGGCCGCCTGCCGGGCGGGCTGTTCCAACGGCTGGGACGGGCCTGACTGGCGCGCTGACAAGGGAGCGCTCCGCCATCGGCATGCGCTATATTGACCCCATGTATGAAGTGCTCGTGTATGTCTACGAGAACTATTGGGGCGGTGACCACTGCCCCGGCCGGGAGCAGTTGGCCCACCGGCTCGGCAGCGCCGGCTTCGGCCGCGAGGAGATCCAGCAGGCGCTCACCTGGCTGGACGGCCTGCACGAAGCGGCCCACGGCGTGCGCCTGGAGCCGGTCGTCGGCCCTCCGCACCTGGCACCCGAACAGTTCCCCGCCTGGCCCGCCGCGCCGAACAGCCTGCGCGTGTACCGCCCGGCGGAACTGGAGCACCTGGGCCCGCACGGCATCGCCTGCCTGCGCTTCCTGGAAGACGCGGGCGCGCTGCCGGCCGGGCTGCGCGAGCTGGTGATCGACCGTGCCCTGGTCGTGCCCGAGCCGCCGCTGGCGCTGGACGACCTGAAGATCCTCATCATGATGGTCTACTGGCGCGTGGGCGCCAGCCCGGACCTGCTGGTGCTGGACGAGCTGTGCGACGACGCGGGCCGCCGCGTGGCCCACTGACGGCTACCGCGGCCGCCGCCCCGGCTCGGCGCGCACCCCTCCCTGCCGGACCGCGCCCACCTACACCATCGCGCCAGCGTTGGGATCGTTCGGGTCGCCCTCTTCCCTGCGGCTGGGCTTGACCAGATCCTCGCGCTTGACGCCCAGCCACATCGCGATGGCGGCGGCCACGAACACGGAGGAGTAGATGCCGAACAGGATGCCGATGGTCAACGCCATGGCGAAGTAGTGCAGCGTCTCGCCGCCGAACAGCAGCATCGACACCACCATGATCTGCGTCGAGCCGTGGGTGATGATGGTGCGGCTGATGTTGGCGGTGATGGCGTTGTTGATGATCTCCACCGTGCTCATCTTGCGGTAGCGCCGGAAGTTCTCGCGGATCCGGTCGAAGATCACCACCGACTCGTTCACCGAATAGCCCAGCACCGCCAGCACCGCCGCCAGCACGGAGAGCGAGAACTCCCACTGGAAGAAGGCGAAGAAGCCCAGGATGATCACCACGTCGTGCAGGTTGGCGATGATGCCGGCGACGGCGTACTTCCACTCGAAGCGCATCGACAGGTAGATCATGATGCCGATGATGACGAAGGCCAGGGCCTTCAGCCCGTCGACGGCCAGTTCCTGCCCGACCTGCGGGCCGACGAACTCGGTGCGGCGCAGTGCCACGTCCGCGCTGGCCGTCTTGAGCGCCTGCAGCACGCGCTCGCTCTGCTGGGCCGAGGTCTGCCCCTTCTGCACCGGCAGGCGGATCATCACGTCGCGCGAGGTGCCGAAGTTCTGCACCTGCACGTCGCTGTAGCCCAGCGATGCGATGGTGCCGCGCACCTTGCCGAGGTCGGCCGGCTGGCTGTAGGCCACCTCCATCACCGTGCCGCCGGTGAATTCCACCGACAGGTGCAGGCCGCGCGTGACGAGGAAGAACACCGCCAGCGCGAAAGTCAGGAACGACACGACATTGAGAATCAGCGCGTGCCGCATGAACGGGATGTCGCGCCGGATCTTGAAGAATTCCATCTTTGGATGCTCCCTTTCAGCGCACGCGGCCGGCGTCGGGCGCCAGGGCCTTCCCGGCCTCCGGCTTCCACACGGTGCCGATCGACACCGACTTGAGTTTCTTCTGGCGTCCGTACCAGAAGTTGACGATGCCGCGGGCGAAGAACACGGCCGAGAACATCGAGGTCAGGATGCCGATGCAGTGCACCACCGCGAAGCCGCGCACCGGCCCCGAGCCGAAGGCCAGCAGCGCCAGGCCGGCGATCAGCGAGGTGACGTTGGAGTCCAGGATGGTCGCCCACGCGCGGTCGAAGCCGGCATGGATGGCGGCTTGCGGCGAAGCACCGCCGCGCAGCTCCTCGCGGATGCGCTCGTTGATCAGCACGTTGGCGTCGATGGCCATGCCCAGCGTCAGTGCCACCGCCGCCATGCCCGGCAGGGTCAGCGTGGCCTGCAGCATCGACAGGATGGCCACCAGCATCAGCAGGTTGAAGGTCAGCGCGATGGCGGAGAACACGCCGAACAGCATGTAGTACAGGCACATGAACGCCGCGATGACCAGGAAGCCCCACATCACGCTGTGGAAACCCTTGTCGATGTTCTCGGCGCCCAGGCTGGGGCCGATGGTGCGCTCCTCGATGATCTCCATCGGCGCCGCCAGCGAGCCGGCGCGCAGCAGCAGCGCCAGGTCGTTGGCCTCGTTCACCGTCATCGAGCCGGAGATCTGGAAGCGCGTGCCCAACTCGGCCTGGATCACGGGGGCGGTCAGCGCCTCGCCCTTGCCCTTCTCGAACAGGATGATGGCCATCCGCTTCTTCAAGTTCTCGCGGCTCGTGTCGCGCATGATGCGGCCGCCCTTGCTGTCCACGGTCAGGTCCACCTTGGGCTGCTGGGTCTGCTGGTCGAAGCCGGGCTGCGCGTCGGTCAGGCTGTCGCCGGTCAGGATGACCTGGCGCTTGACGATGACCGGCGAGCCGTCGCGCAACAGGAATTTCTCGGAGCCGAAAGGCACCGTGCCGCCGCTCATCTCGGCGGCGCGGCCCTCGGCGCTCTCGTCGACCAGACGCATCTCCAGCGTGGCGGTGCGGCCCAGGATGTCCTTGGCCTTGGCCGTGTCCTGCACGCCGGGCAGTTGCACGACCACGCGGTCGGCGCCCTGCTGCTGGATCACCGGCTCGGCCACGCCCAGCTCGTTGACGCGGTTGTGCAGGGTGGTGATGTTCTGCTTGACGGCGTTGTCCTGCACGCGGCGCAGCGCCTCGGGCTTGAAGGTCAGCACCAGGCGATCGCCGGCGCTCTGGCCGGGATTGACCTGCAGGTCGGCGAACTTGTCGGCGACGACGCCGCGTGCCGCCTCCAGCGTGGCCGGGTCGCCGGCGCGGATCTCGATGGCCTGTCCCTCGCGGGCAATGCCGCCGTGGCGCACGTTCTTGTCGCGCAGCGCGACGCGCAGGTCGCCCACCTGCGTGTCCAGGTTCTTGGTCAGCGCCGCGCGCATGTCCACCTGCAGCAGGAAGTGCACGCCACCGCGCAGGTCCAGCCCCAGGTACATGGGCTTGGCGTGCAGCGCGGTCAGCCAGGCGGGCGAGCGCGACACGAGGTTCAGCGCCACGATGTAGCCCGGCTCGGCCGGATCGGGGTTGAGCGCCCGCTCGACCGCGTCCTTGGCCTTGAGCTGGATGTCGGTGGTGTCGAAGCGCGCCCGCACCGAGCCGGCCTCCAGGCCGAGCTGGGTGGGCGTCACGCCGGCGGCCCGCAGCGCCTCCTCCACCCGCGACAGGGTGCCCGCATCGACCCGGGTGGTCACCTTGCCGGCGGACACCTGCACCGCCGGCGCCTCGCCGAAGAAATTGGGCAGGGTGTAGATCAGTCCCACCACCAGCGTGATGAGGATGATCGCGTACTTCCAGAGCGGGTAGCGGTTCATGGGGAGGTGCGGGATCGGAGGCGGACGCCGGCCCGGGGACGGGCCGGCGCGGAGGACGGCAGGGCGCGCGGTGCCGGTGCGAGTCGCCGGCTTACTTGATGGTTCCCTTGGGCAGCACCTGCGCCACGGCGCTACGCTGCACCTGCACCTCGACGCCGGGCGCGATCTGCAGGCCCAGTTGGCCCTCGGACAGCGCGGTCACCCGGCCCAGCAGGCCGCCGGCGGTGACGATCTCGTCGCCCTTGGCCAGGGCGTCGATCATGGTGCGGTGCTGCTTCTGCTTTCTCATCTGCGGGCGGATCATGATGAAGTACAGCACCACGAACATCAGCACCAGCGGCAGCATGCCCATGATCGAGGAGGAGATATCGCCGCCCGCGGCGGCGGCCGGGGCGGTCTGGGCGAAAGCGTTGGAGATGAACACGACGGGACTCCTGAGGAAGGGATGGCGGCAGGCACGCGGCACGCGGCGGGCGCCCGGGCGGGAAGGCGCGCCCGCGATCAGCGGGCACGCGAGGCAACCGCGTATTGTAGTAAGCTGCGGGGCTTCGCCGATTGCTACATATTTAATAGCTGCTGACGCTTACCGGGTGGGCTCTGAAGTTCGATATGACCCCTAAAACCCCGTGCTTGCCCGCTTCGCTGTGGCTGCCGACGTCAAGCAACGGGTGCGCCGTGCGCGGTCATGGCGGCCTCCAGCAGGGGAGCACCGCCCGTGGCCGGCCGGTGCGTTCGGTATTGCATCATTTGTGACTCCCTTGATACAATGCATCAAGCGAGGCTATGTTGCTGACATGGCACGAATTCTCGCCCTCCGTGTCTTTGCGCATCCTGCCGAAAGAGGTCGCCCTCATGCCCATGATCGTTCGCCTGTTCGCGTTTCTCTGCTTGGCGCTGCCAGGCATCACCCTCGCCCAGACGTCCTTCGTCGAGACCCACTCCGGCAATATCGCCAGCGATCCCCAGTATGACCTGTACACCGTTCAGATAACGGCGGGTACCAGTGTCACCAGCACCCTCGTCTGCGACCTGGATGGCGTCTCACGGCCGCTCGATCCGATCCTGTCCGTGTTCTTTCCGGGCAGCGACGCCAGCGACATCGCCAACGCCGATGTCTACGACGACGACGGCTTTGGCACCGACGACAATCCGCTTGGCGTCGATTGCGATGCCTTCGAAAGTTCGCGCGTGATATTCGTCGCCCCGGTCACCGGCAGCTACGTGTTCCGCGCCGACGGTTTCGGATCATCGACGGGGCCGTACACGCTGACCATTCGCGGCACCCCGCCGGCCCCGGCCCCGGTGCCGGCGCTCGGCGTGCCCGCGCTGGTTCTGCTCGCCGCCGGTGTTGGCCTGCTCGCCCGGCGCCGACGCAGGCCTGGCGCCTGACGGCCTCCGCAGCTGCCCCAGCCGCAGTCACCGGCCAGTTCCAAGGCACAACACGATCAAACTGAGCAAACGCCAAGCTCTCGGCTACCGCGATGCCGACTGCTTCTTCCTGAAGATCAAGGCAGCCTTCCGCAGGAATCCGCGGAGCACCTAAATCAGGCCGCCTGCCGGACCACGGGCGCGCCGCCCGGCTGGCGCCACTGGGCCATCAGCGCCTCCCAGCGTTCGCGCGCCGCCTTCAGGTTGCGCTCCTTCACGTGGCCGTAGCCCTTGATCTGCTCCGGGATGCGGGCGACCTCGACGGCGGCCGCGTGGTTGTCGGCCGACAGCGACTTCAGCACTTCCTCCAGGCTGGCGCGGTACTGCTGGATCAGCGCGCGCTCGGCGCGGCGCTCCTCGGTGCGGCCGAAGAAGTCCAGCGGCCCGCCGCGCAGGCCCTTGAGCCGAGCCAGCCACCGGAAGGCGGTCAGCATGCCCGGGCCGTACTTCTTCTTGACCAATTCGCCCTTCTCGTTGCGCTTGGCCGCAAGGGGCGGCGCCAAGTGGTAATTGAGCTTGTACTCGCCCTCGAACTGGGCGCCGATGCGGGCCAGGAAGGCCGGATCGCTGTGCAGCCGGGCCACCTCGTACTCGTCCTTGTAGGCCATCAGCTTGAACAGGTAGCGTGCCACGGCCTCGCTCAGACTGGTGCGGCCCAGCCGGCTCTCGGCCTGCTGCACCTGCTCGACGAAGGTCTTGTACTGCTGCGCGTAGGCGGCGTTCTGGTAGGCGGTGAGGAACTCCACGCGGCGGCTGATGAGCATGTCCAGCGTCTCACGCTTCCTGAACTCGATCACCTGCGCGCCGCCGCTGCCGGCCAGCGCCCCTTTCAGCGCGTTTTCCACGCGCGAGAAGTCGTGCGCCGCCTGGCGGCCCCACTCGAAGGCAGCCTTGTTGTTGTCGACCTGCACGTTGTTCAGCTCCATGGCGCGCAGCAGCGACTCGCGCGCCAGCGGCACCCAGCCTTTCTGCCAGGCGTAGCCCAGCAGCATCGGGTTGACGTAGAGCGTGTCACCCATCAGCCGGCCGGCGACGGCGTCGGCGTCGAAGCTGGCCAGGCCGCGCGGGCCGACGGCGCGCGCGATGTCGGCGGCGCAGCGCTCGGCCGGGTTCTGCCAGCCGCCGTCCGTGACGAAGGCGGCCGTGGGCGTGCCGTGCGAATTGAGCGCCACGTGCGTGCGCCCCTCGCGCATGCGCAGCACCGTCTCCTTGTTGGCGGCGACGATGGGGTCGCAGCCGATGACCAGGTCGGCCGCGGCCATGCTCACGCGCGTGGTGCGGATGTCGTCCTGCGTGGCGCCGATCAGCACGTGGCTCCAGGTCGCGCCGCCCTTCTGCGCCAGGCCGGCGGCGTCCTGCGTGACGATGCCCTTGCCCTCCATGTGCGCGGCCACGCCCAGCAACTGGCCGATGGTGATGACGCCGGTGCCGCCCACGCCCGCCACCACGATGCCCCAGGCGCCGCCGGCCTCGGGCGTGGGCAGCGCGGGCTCGGGCAGCGCGCCCAGCTCGAAGGGCGACACGCCGGACCTGGCCTTGGCCTTCTTCCTGAGCTGCCCGCCCTCCACGGTGATGAAGCTGGGGCAGAAGCCCTTGAGGCAGGACATGTCCTTGTTGCAGCTGCTCTGGTTGATGGTGCGCTTGCGGCCGAACTCGGTCTCCAGCGGCTCCACGGAGAGGCAGTTGCTCTGCACGCTGCAGTCGCCGCAGCCCTCGCACACCAGGTCGTTGATGAGCACGCGCACCGCCGGGTCCGCCATCGTGCCGCGCTTGCGGCGGCGGCGCTTCTCGGTGGCGCAGGTCTGGTCGTAGATGATGACGGTGGTGCCCTTGATCTCGCGGAACGCGCGCTGCACGGCGTCCAGCCGGTCGCGGTGGTGAATCTCGATGCCGTCCGGCAGCCCTTCCTTGCGCGCCTGGTCGTATTTCTCGGGCTCATCGGTAACGATGGTGATCTTGGCCGCGCCCTCGGCGCGCATGTTCTGCGCGATCTGGATCACCGACAGGCCGTCCGGCCGCTCGCCGATGGGCTGGCCGCCGGTCATGGCCACGGCGTCGTTGTAGAGGATCTTGTAGGTGATGTCGGCGCCGGCGGCGATGGCTTGGCGGACCGCCAGCGTGCCGCTGTGGTAGTAGGTGCCGTCGCCCAGGTTGGCGAACACGTGCTTCTCGTGGCTGAAGGGTTGCTGGCCGACCCAGGGCACGCCCTCGCCGCCCATCTGGGTGAAGCCGACCGTGTCGCGGTCCATCCAGATGCTCATGAAGTGGCAGCCGATGCCGGCCATGGCGCGTGAGCCCTCGGGCACGCGGGTGCTGGTGTTGTGCGGGCAGCCGGAGCAGAACCAGGGCATGCGGTCGGCGCCCGAGCCGCTGACATGCAGCGACTGCATGGCGCGGTCGGTGGCGTCCAGCACCGCCAACTGGCGGTCGATGCGCGCCTGCATGCCGCTGTCGATGCCCAGCTTCTTGAGCCGCTGCGCGATGGCGCGCGCGATCAGGGCCGGCGACAGGTCGGCGTTGGCGCGCAGCAGCACGTTGGCCGTGGGGTTGCCCCGCGACCATTCACCACCGGTGTGGTCCGACTCGTCGCCCTCGTGGTACTTGCCCAGCACATTGGGGCGCACGTCGGCGCGCCAGTTGTACAGCTCCTCCTTGAGCTGGTATTCGATGACCTGGCGCTTCTCCTCCACCACCAGGATCTCGCGCAGGCCGGTGGCGAACTGGCGCGTGATCTGCGCCTCCAGCGGCCACACCACGTTCACCTTGTGCAGGCGGATGCCGAGCTGGCGGCAGGTGGCGTCGTCCAGGCCCAGGTCCAGCAGCGCCTGGCGCGTGTCGTTGAACGCCTTGCCGCTGGCGATGATGCCGAAGCGGTCGTCGGGCCCGGCGATCACGTTGTAGTTGAGCCGGTTGGCGCGCACGTAGGCCAGCGCCGCGTACCACTTGGTATTGAACAGGCGCTCCTCCTGCGGCAGCGCGGCGTCCGGCCAGCGGATGTGCACGCCGCCCGGCGGCATTTCGAAGTCGGTGGGCAGCGCGATGCGCACCCGCTCGGGGTCGATCAGGGCCGTGGCGCTGGACTCGACGATCTCCTGGATCGTCTTCATGCCCGCCCACACGCCGGCGTAGCGGCTCATGGCGAAGGCGTGCAGGCCCAGGTCCAGGATCTCCTGCACCGTCGAGGGGAAGAACACCGGCAGACCGCAGGCCTTGAAGATGTGGTCGCTCTGGTGCGCGGCGGTGGAGCTCTTGGCCACGTGGTCGTCGCCGGCCACGGCGATCACGCCGCCCCAGGGCGTGGTGCCCGCCATGTTGGCGTGCTTGAAGACGTCGGCCGTGCGGTCCACCCCCGGCCCCTTGCCGTACCAGATGCCGAACACGCCGTCGAATTTGTTGCTGCCCGGCGGCGCGAAGCCGAGCTGCTGCGTGCCCCACAGGGCGGTGGCCGCCAGTTCTTCGTTGACGCCAGGCTGGAACACGATGTTCTGCGCCTGTAGGTACTTCTTGGCCGCCCACAGCGCCTGGTCGTAGCCGCCCAGCGGCGAGCCGCGGTAGCCGCTGACGAAGCCGGCGGTGTTCTTGCCCGCCAGTTGGTCGCGCTGGCGCTGCAGCATGGGCAGCTTGACCAGCGCCTGGATGCCGCTCATGAAGGCGCGGCCGTACTCCAGGCTGTATTTGTCGTCGAGCGTGACGGTTTCGAGCGCCTTGCGGATGTGCTCGGGCAGGGGGGCGTTCATCGTGCGTGTCTCCTGGAAGTTACCGCCTCGTGAGCGGACCAGTGGGGCGGCCCCGCCGGGTGGGCGATGCCGATTCAAGTGTATGCCGCATTCGCGGCACGGGTGGCCGGCGTGGCCCCCGGGCCGCCGGGCCGAGATGTCAAGAAAGCGTCACGCCGCCGTCACGACAGCGCCATGTTCGGCCTCCAGGATGCCGGGGTTCGACCCGTCCATTCAACAAATCGGAACCCACGAGCGATGAATCCCACCCCCGCGTCCGAATACGACGACAACGAGATCCTCAACCCCTCTTCCAACCCGCACATCGACGGCATCCTGGCCGTGCGCCTGAGCCGGCGCGGCGCGCTGCGTGGCGGCGTCGGCGCCGCCACGGCCGCGCTGCTCGGCGGCGCGGGCCTCTCCGCCTGCGGCGGCAGCGACGGCGGCGACGCTTCTCCGCCCGCGCCGGCCCCGGCCGGCTTCAATTTCGCCGCGGTGGCCAAAACCAACGCCGACCAGGTGACCGTGCCCGAGGGCTACCAGATCAGCATCCTGCACGCGCTAGGCGACCCGATGCAGTTCGGCGACGCCTCGTGGCGGGACGACGGCTCGGAGACGGCCGAGTCCTACCAGCGCCGCATCGGCGACGGCCACGACGGCATGGTCTTCTTCGGCCTGGCCGACGACGGCACGTTCGACGCCGCCCGCTCCAACCGCGGGCTGCTGTGCGTCAACCACGAGTACGTGGTCGCCCCCTACGGCCTGCACCCGGCCGGCTCCACCAGGGTGGGCGGCAAGCGCCCCGCCGGCGAGGTGGACAAGGAAATCTTCGCCCACGGCGCCAGCGTGGTGGAAGTGCGCCGCGAGGCCGGCGGCAACGACATGGAGATGGTGCGCGGCTCGCGCTACAACCGCCGCGTGCACTCGGCCACGCCGATGGACGTGGGCGGCCCCGCCGCCGGCAGCGCCCGGCTGGTCACCCGGCTCTCGCCCGACGGCCGCGAAGCCTTCGGCATGAACAACAACTGCGCCTGCGGCTACACGCCCTGGGGCACCTACCTGACCTGCGAGGAAAACTACCTGAACGTGCTCGGCCGCGCGGCGGGCGATGACGCCCGCCGCGGCGCCGAGGACATCGCGGCCTTCAAGCGCTACGGCTTGCCCGAGGGCCGCGCCAACCCCTACGGCTGGGACACGCCCGAGGGCGAGCCCTACCCGCGCTGGAACAGCCAGGCCAGCGGTGCCGCGCCCGCCGACGACTACCGCAACATCTTCAACAGCTTCGGCTGGGTGGTCGAGATCGATCCGTTCCGCCCCGACAGCAAGCCCGTCAAGCGCTCGGCGCTGGGCCGCTTCAACCACGAGGGTGCGTGGCCCGCGCCCGCCCGGGCCGGCGAGCCGATCGTCATCTACTCGGGCGACGACGCCCGCAACGAGTACGTCTACAAGTTCGTGTCCGACGCCCAGTGGGACCCGCGGGACATCAACGGCGGCACGGCCGCGGGCGCCAAGTACCTGGACCAGGGCACGCTCTACGTCGCCAAATTCAACGACGACGGCACCGGCGAATGGCTGGAGCTGGCCCACGGCCAGCACGGGCTGGACGCCTCCAACCCCGTGTACCCGTTCGCCGACCAGGCCGACGTGGTGATGTTCTGCCGCTTGGCCGCCGACTTCCGTGGCGCCACCAAGATGGACCGGCCGGAATGGGGCGGCGTGAACCCGCTGAACCACGAGGTCTACATGACCATGACCAACAACTCGCAGCGCACCGCCGCCAGCCTCGACGCCGCCAATCCGCGCGTGGGCAACGCCAACGGCCACATCGTGCGCTGGCGCGAGGACGGCAGCCAGGCCGCCACCAAGTTCCACTGGGACGTGTTCCTGTTCGGCGCCCGCGAGGACGGCGCGCAAAGCGAGAACCTCTCCGGCCTGACGGCCGCGAACGACTTCTCCAGCCCCGACGGCCTGTACTTCGACCAGCGCAGCGCCGGCGGCGGCCTGCTGTGGATCCAGACCGACGACGGCGCCTACACCGACGTCACCAACTGCATGATGCTGGCCGCCCTCCCCGGCCAGGTGGGCGACGGCGGCACGCTGACCACCAAGGACGGCCAGCCCACCCGCATGGGCGCCAAGCCCACGGATGCCACGGTGCGCCGCTTCCTGGTCGGCCCGTTCGACTGCGAGATCACCGGCGTGACCGTCACGCCGGACGGCAAGACGCTGTTCTTCAACGTGCAGCACCCGGGCGAGGACACGGCCGATTTCGCCACCAGCACCTTCACCAGCCACTGGCCCGGCAGCCAGGCGCCCGCCGGCGACACGGCCCACGCCGGCCACAAGCGCCCGCGCTCGGCCACGGTGGTGGTCACGCGCGCGGACGGCGGCACCATCGGCATCTGACCGCCTTGCGGCGCAGGCCTCGTCACTTCAATATTGATAGCTATCAGCGCAATATCCGCGCCAGCAAAGGCCCGAAAACACTGAAATTCCCGTCCTGACCCGCCGCCCGTCCCGCCCTACACTCGGCCTCCATGCGAAGCATGTGGCGATCGATCGGCCTGAGCGCCGCCGGGCTGGGATGGGCGTGGGGCGCGGCGGCGCAGGCGCTGCCGCCGGAGGTGGCGCAGGCGCTGGCGCGCGCCGGCATTCCCGAAGCCAGCGTGGCCATGGTGGTGGCGCCGCTGCCGCCGCCGCCCGGCGCCGTCGGCCGGGCGGCGGCCCATATCGGCGGCGAGCGCAACCCGGCGCGCCTGTCCTGGCAGGCCGACGCGCCGATGAACCCGGCCTCGGTGATGAAGCTCGTCACCACCTACGCCGCGCTGGATCTGCTGGGGCCGGGCCATTTCTGGAAGACGCGCGTCTTCACCCAGGGCTACGTCGCCCGCGGCGTGCTGCACGGCGACCTGCTGATCAAGGGCAGCGGCGACCCCAAGCTGGTGCGCGAGCGCCTGGCCGACCTGATCGCGGCCATCCGCGACAAGGGCGTGCGCGCCATCGACGGCGACATTCTGCTGGACAACAGCGTGTTCCGCCTGCCGCCGCACGACGCCGCCGCCTTCGACGACGACCCGCTGCGGCCCTACAACGTCGGGCCGGACGGGCTGCTGGTCAACTTCAAGGCGCTGGTCTTCCGCTTCGTGCCCGACGCCGCGCGGCGCCGCGTGCGGGTGGAGAGCGAGCCGCCGATCGCCGGCGTCGAGATTCCCGCCGAGGTGGACGCCGCCACCGGCGCCTGCGGCGACTGGCGCGCGCGCCTGGCGGCCGACTTCAGCGACCCCGGCCGCGTCACCTTCGGCGGCCGCTACGCCCTCGGCTGCGGCGAGCAGCAGTGGGCCGTCGCCTACGTCGATCCGGCCAGCCACGCGCCGCGCGTGATCGAGGCCATGTGGCGCGGCGCCGGCGGCTTTCTGACCGGCCAGGTGAAGTGGCTGGACCGCCCCGCCACCGGCCAGCCGCTGGTGACTGGCTACTCGCTGCCGCTGGCCGACATCGTGGCCGACATCAACAAGCTCTCCAACAACGTGATGGCGCAGCAGCTCTTCCTGACCCTGTCGTCCAGCGGCGACGGGCGCGGCAGCTTCGCCGAGTCGGGCAACGCCCTGCGGCGCTGGTGGCGCCAGCGCTTCGGGCTGCGCGCCACGCCGGTGGTGGACAACGGCTCGGGCCTGTCGCGCGACGGGCGCGCCACCGCCGCGTCGCTGGCCGCGCTGCTGCAGCAGGCGGCGGAGGACCCGCATGCCGCCGTGTTCGAGCAGTCGCTGCCGATCGCCGGCGTGGACGGCACGGCGCGGCGCCTGGCGGCGCGCAGCCCGGAGTCCGAGGCCATCGGCAACGCGCGCCTGAAGACCGGCACGCTGCGCGACGTGGCGGCGGTGGCCGGCTACGCCTGGGGCCGCTCGGGCCAGAAGTACGCCGTGGTCGGCCTCGTCAACCACCCCAACGCGGGCGCCGCGCGGCCGGCGCTGGATCGGCTGATCGAGTGGGCGGTGCGGGACCAGCCTTGAGAAAACGCGAGTTTCAAGCCTTTTTGGCCTGAATCACGTATGAATACTGCGCTGGTAGCTATATTTTTTGAAGCGAATTGGCCAACTCCACGGCCGACTTCACGTCCATCTTCTCGAACACGCGGGCGCGGTGCACCTCCACCGTGCGCACGCTGATGCCCAGCTCCTCGGCGATCAGCTTGTTAGGCCGACCCTCGGCGATCAGGCGCATCACGTCGCGCTCGCGCTCGGTCAGCTCCCGCACCCGCGCGCGCAGCGCGCGTTGGGCGGCGCGCTGGGCCACGCGCTCGCGCGACAGCGCCAGCGCCTGCTCCACGCGGTCGACCAGGGCGTTGTCGGAGAAGGGCTTCTCGCAGAAGTCGAAGGCGCCGCGCTTGACCGTGTCCACGGCCGTCGGCACGTCGGCGTGGCCGGTGAGGAAGATCACCGGCCACGCCGAGGCGATGCCGCGCTCCAGCAGGCGGTCGAACAGCGCCAACCCGCTCAGGCCGGGCATGCGCACGTCCAGCAGGATGCAGCCGGGGGTGTCGGGCTCGGTCTCGCCCAGCGCCTGCTCGAACGCCGCCGCGCCGGCATAGGCCTCCGACAGCAGCCGGCGCGAGCGCAACAGCCAGGCCATCGCCTCGCGCACGCTGGCGTCGTCGTCGATGATGTAGACGGTGGCATCGCCGCAAGGGGACATGCAGACGATTCTAGAGGCAGGGGCGCGCGGGTACGATGGCAAAATGGCCCGTCCATTCGACCGTGCGGGCCAGCGTCCCCTTGGACAGCCCGGGCGGATGGGTCGCGTTTGTCACCACGCCTTCCAGGAGTTCGAACCGTGCCGCCACCCCCCGTTTGCCCCGCGCCGCGCCGCCCGCTGCTGGCCACGCTGACCTTGAGTCTGATGCTGGCCGCTTGCGGCGGCGGCGATGACGAAGACACACCCGGCCCCACGCCCGCACCGCCGCCCGTCAATACACCCGAGCCTGCTCCCGCGCCTCCGCCCGTCAACACGCCCGAGCCTGCTCCCGCGCCGCCGCCGGTGAACGCGCCCGAACCTGCTCCCGCGCCCCCCGCGCCACCGCCCGTCACTGAACCAGAGCCCGAACCCGACATCGGACCCGGCAGCCTGACGTCGAGCGCCACCGTCAACACCATCAAGGCCAGCGAGATCACCGAAGCCCTGCATTCGCCCGAGAGCAAGGTGCGGGAGGGCATCGCGCCGCGCTACGACGTGACCTCCTACCGCCTGACCTACATGACCACCGACAAGAACGGCATGCCGGTGAAGGCTTCCGGACTGGTCAGCGTGCCCATCAAGCCCGTCGTGGTGGCCAGCCCGGTGCTGAGCTACCAGCACGCCACGACCTTCCACGACGACCAGGCGCCATCCCGCAAGGTCGAGGCGGTGGAGCCGCCGCTGGTGCTGGCCTCGCTGGGCTACATCGTGGTATCGCCCGACTACGTGGGCTTCGGCGCGTCCAAGGGCGTGGAACACCCGTACCTGACCGCCACCCCGGCGGCACGGGCGGTCATCGACATGCTCGCCGCCGCTCAGAAATGGCGGCTGCGGGAAGGCGTGGCCGACAACGGACAGCTCTTCCTGGCCGGCTATTCGGAAGGCGGCTACGCCACCATGGCGGCGCACCGCGTCATTCAGCAGGAAGGCGGCGCGCTGGCGACGCAACTGCAGGCCGCCGTGCCCGGTAGCGGTCCCTACGACGTGCAGGAGACGCTGGACGAGCAATTGAGACGTTTGCCATCTTCCCTGCGCCGATTGCTGGACCCTGGCAATCTGAGCAAGCTCCCCGGCTCGGTGCGTGACGAACTGCGCCGCCTGCTGCTGCGCCAGATGGTGCCGGAAGACGCCGACGTGACCTACCAGACGCTGTTCCTCGACCGCTATCTGGCCGATGACAAGGAAAGCATCGCGCGGGACCACAGCGTGCACCTGGGCTGGGCGCCCGCCGTGCCGGTGTACATGTTCCACGGCCGGGAGGACAAGACGGTGCCTTACTCCGCCGCCCTGTCGGCGCTGCGCAGTTTCGAGGCGGCCGGCGCACGCGGCCATGTGACGCTGACCGACTGCACCACGCCCGAACTCGGCCACCTGGACTGCGTGCCGGAGTACTTCCGCTTCGCCGTGGACCGGATGGGCCGGCTGGCTCAGGGCCTGTAGCACGCACCACCCCATCCCACGCCGAGGCCAAGGCCCCGCGGAGCGCGCGCTACACCCGCTTCACGCCGGCGGCGCGGACGGCTCCGAGCGTCGGGTAGCCGTTGACCGCCATCAGCAGGTCGGCCTCGGCCAGGATGCACTTCAGCACGTGCGCCGCGCCGTCGGCGCCGTCGAGCACCAGCCCGTAGGCGAAAGGCCGCCCGATCCCGACGGCGCGCGCGCCCAGCGCCAGCGCCTTCACCACGTCGGTGCCGGAGCGCACGCCGGAATCGAACAGCACCGGCACGTCCCCCGCCGCCTGCACGACGTCCGCCAGCATGTCGATCGCCGCGATGCCGCCATTGGCCTGGCGGCCGCCGTGGTTGGAGCAGAAGATGCCGTCCGCGCCGGCATCGACCGCCCGCCGCGCGTCGTCCGGATGGCAGATGCCCTTCAGCACGATGGGCAGGCGGGTGATCGACTTGAGCCAGGCCATGTCGTCCCAGGTCAGCATCTTGCCGAACAGCCGCGCCCACAGGCCGACCGCTTCGGCCAGGTTCTCGGCGACCGGCTTGCCGAGCAGCTTGCGGAAGACGGGGTCGCGGAAGTAGTTGGTCAGTACATGGCCGCGCAACTGCGGGAAGTTGCCCGCGTTCAGGTCACGCGGACGCCAGCCGGTGACCCAGGTGTCGAGCGTGACGACGATGGCCTTGTAGCCCGCCGCCTCGGCGCGGCGGACCAGGCTCTCGGCGAGGTCCTTGTCGCGCGGCGTGTAAAGCTGGAACATCGCGGGCGTGTCGCCCACGGCCTTGGCCACCTCTTCCAGCGGGTCGTTGGCCAGGGTCGAGACCATCATCGGCACGCCGGTGGCGGCCGAGGCCCGCGCCGCGTGCATGTCACCATGGCCGTCGGGGGTGCAGAGGCCGGTGACGCCGATCGGGCTCATGAAAATCGGCGAAGGCAGGCGCAGGCCGAACAGGTCGATGGACAGGTCGCGCTCGCTCGCGTCCACCATCATCCGGGGCACCATGCCCCAGTGCTGGAAGGCGGTCGAATTCGATCGCTGCGTGTGCTCGTCACCGCATCCGCCCTGGACGTAGTCGCGCAAGTAGGGCGGCATGGCGGCGATCGCGCGCTCCTCCAGCAGGGCCGCGTTGACCGGCACCTTGGGCACGATCCCGCGCAGGCCCAAGCCGTAGATCTCGTTCTGATAGTCGCCGTAATGGGGCATGGCGGGTCTCCTTCGGGCGCGGCGGTGCAGTCCGCCGCTTGTCGTTGATGGGTCGGGTGATTCCGATGCCGGCCCGTTTCCCCGGGCGGCCGGGCATCATGATGCCCGAACCGGCGCTGGCCTCGCCCTGCGCGCGGAGCGAGGTCGGGTCAGGGATGGCGGCCGCCCGTCACCGGCTGCTCGGGAAGCTGAACACCGCCCCCTCGCGCACGCCGGCCGAGGGCCAGCGCTGGGTGATGGTCTTGCGCTTGGTGTAGAAGCGCACGGCGTCGGGACCGTAGGCGTGCAGGTCGCCGAACAGGCTGCGCTTCCAGCCGCCGAAGGAGTGGTAGGCCACGGGCACCGGCAGCGGCACGTTCACGCCCACCATGCCGACCTGGATGTGGTCTGAAAAATAGCGCGCGGCCTCGCCGTCGCGGGTGAAGATGCAGGTGCCGTTGCCGTATTCGTGGTCGTCGATGAGCTGCATGCCGTCCTGCAGCGTCGGCACGCGCACGATGCCCAGCACCGGGCCGAAGATTTCCTCCTGGTAGATCGCCATGCCGGGCTTCACGCCGTCGAACAGGCAGGGGCCCAGGAAGTAGCCGCCCTCGTGGCCCGCCACCTTCAGCGCGCGGCCGTCCACCAGCAGCCGGGCGCCCTCGGCCACGCCCTGGTCCACGTAGCCCTTCACCTTGTCGAAATGCGGCTGCGTCACCAGCGGCCCCATGTCGTTGGCGTTGTCGGTGCCGGGGCCGACCTTCATCCTGGCGATCTCGGTCTTCAGGCCGGCGATCATGGCGTCGGCCGTGTCGTCGCCCACGCACACGATCAGCGGCACCGCCATGCAGCGCTCGCCGCACGAGCCGTAGGCCGCGCCCATCATGGCGCTGACGGCGCCCGCGATGTCGGCGTCGGGCATCACGATGGCGTGGTTCTTGGCGCCGCCCAGCGCCTGCACGCGTTTGCCGTGCTTGCAGCCTTCGGCGTAGATGTATTCGGCGATCGGCGTGGAGCCGACGAAGCTCACGGCCTTCACGCGCGGGTCGTGCAGCAGCGTGTCCACCGCCTCCTTGTCGCCGTTGACCACGTTCAGCACGCCCGGCGGCAGGCCGGCCTGCTGCGCCAGCTCGGCGATGAACAGGGCGCTGCTGGGGTCGCGCTCGGACGGCTTCAGGACGAAGGTGTTGCCGCAGGCCACGGCCATCGGCCACATCCACAGCGGCACCATGGCCGGGAAGTTGAACGGCGTGATGCCCGCCGTCACGCCCAGGGCCTGGAACTCGCTCCACGAGTCGATGCCGGGGCCGACGTTGCGGCTGTGTTCGCCCTTGAGCAGCTCGGGCGCGTAGCTGGCGTATTCGACGTTCTCGATGCCGCGCTGCAGCTCGCCGTGCGCGTCGGCCAGCACCTTGCCGTGCTCGGCGGTGATGAGGGCGGCGATCTCGTCGGCGTGCTGCTCCAGCAGCACCTTGAGCTGGCTCATGACACGTGCGCGCTTGAGCGGCGGCGTGGCACGCCAGGCCGGGAAGGCTTTCTCGGCCGACGCGATGGCCTGCTCCACCGTCGCCTTGCCGGCCAGCGCCACGTGCGCGCTGACCTGGCCGGTGGCGGGGTTGAACAGGGCTTGAGTGCGCGCGGTGTCGGCGACGGTCCGGCCGTCGATCAGGTGGCCGACGGTGTGGGTGACGGGTTTGTCGTTCTGCATGGTGTCTTTCAAGAAAAAACAGACTCTAGCCGGCGTGGGTATTGCGGTAATAGCTATCAATAAAATAGCTTACTGAAACTCAGGCCGTCTCCGCCAGCGCGTCGCCCAGCGCGCTCGTCAGGCGGTCGATCTCGGCCGGCTCGGCGGTGAAGGGCGGCGCGAGCTGGATGGTGTCGCCGCCGTAGCGCACGTAGAAGCCCTTCTTCCAGCAGGCCATGGCGATCTCGTAGGGGCGCCGGGCGGCCTCGCCCGGCAGCGGGTCGATGGTGATGCCAGCGGCCAGGCCGTAGCTGCGGATGTCCAGCACGTGCCGCGCGCCTTTCAGCCCGTGCACGGCGGCCTCGAAGTGCGGCGCCAGGGCGCGGGCGCGGCCCACGCCGTCCTCGCGCTGCAGCAGGTCCAGCGCGGCCAGGCCGGCGGCGCAGGCCACGGGGTGGGCGGAGTAGGTGTAGCCGTGCGCGAACTCCAGCATGTAGTCCGGGCCGCCAGCGTCCATGAAGGTGTCGTGGATGGCCTGGCCGGCGATCACCCCGCCCAGTGGCTGCGCGCCGTTGGTGACCTGCTTGGCGAAGGTCATGATGTCGGGCGTGACGCCGAAGGCGTCGGCCCCGGTCATGGCGCCGCAGCGGCCGAAGGCGGTGATGACTTCGTCGAAGATCAGCAGGATGCCGTGTTGGGTGCAGATCTCGCGCAGGCGCTGCAGGTAGCCCACGGGCGGGATCACCACGCCGCCGGAGCCGGAGAACGGCTCGACGATGACGGCGGCGATGCTGCTGGCGTCGTGCAGGGCGATCAGCTCCAGCAGCCGATCGGCGAGCAGCCGGCCGCCCTCGGCCGGCTGGCCCCTGACGAAGCTGCCCAGCGCCGGCTGGGTGTGCGGCAGGTGGTCGGCCTCGATGCCCTGCCCGTACAGCTTGCGGTTGGCCGGCATGCCGCCGACCGAGATGCCGCCGTAGTTGACGCCGTGGTAGCCCTTCTCGCGCCCGATCAGGCGCGTCTTGCCGCCCTGGCCCTTCAGGCGCCAGTAGGCGCGCGCCATCTTCAGCGCGGTGTCGGCGGCCTCGGAGCCGCTGGCGGTGAAGAACACGTAGTCCAGCCCCTGGGGCGTCAGCGCCTTCAGCCGGTTGGCCAACTCGAACGACAGCGGGTGGCCGAACTGGAAGCCGGGCGAGTAGTCGAGCCGGGCGATCTGGCGGCTCACCGCCTCGGTGATCTCGCGCCGGCCGTGGCCCAGGCCGGTGCACCACAGGCCCGAGAGGCCGTCGAAGATCTTGCGGCCCTCGGCGTCGGTGTAGTAGCAGCCGCTGGCCTCCACGATCAGGCGCGGTTCGCGCTTGAACTGGCGGTTGCCGGTGAAGGGCATCCAGTGCGCGTCGAGCCAGGCGGCGTCCTGGCGCGCGGGCTGGTCGGCGGTGTCGGGGACGGCGGTCGCGCTCATGAGGGTCTCCTGCGGTTCCATTCGGAAGAATCCACGATTGTCGGCACCCGCGTTAACCGGTTAAATAAGCAAATATCCAAGTTTGGTTGCCGAATCGTGAAAGCAAGGACCACCCCCCGCCAGCCGCGCGCCCGCGCCGTGCTGGGCCAGCTCAGCGACATGGACCTGCGCCTGCTGCAGGTCTTCAAGGCGGTGGCCGACTGCGGCGGCATGGCGGCGGCGGAGCTGGAGCTGAACATCGGCACCAGCACCGTCAGCCGCCACGTGAAGGACCTGGAGACGCGCCTGGGCCTGGTGCTGTGCCGGCGCGGGCGCGCCGGCTTCGCCCTGACAGCCGAGGGCCAGCGCGTGTACGACGAGACGCTGCGCCTGCTGGCGGCGGTGGACGCCTTCCGCGCCGGGGTGGACGACATCCACGAGCGCATGGGCGGCCGGCTGGCGGTGGCGCTGTTCGACAAGACGGCCAGCAACCCGCGGGCGCGCATCCACCAGGCCATCGCCGGCTTCGGCGAGCAGGCGCCGGACGTGACGCTGGAACTGCACGTGGGCTCGATCCAGGCCATCGAGCGCGGGGTGATGGACGGCAGCTTCGCCGTCGGCGTGATCCCGGCGCACCGCGCCTCGGCCAGCCTGCGCTACGACCGGCTGTTCGGCGAGACCATGCACCTGTACTGCGGCGCCACGCACCCGCTGTTCGGCGCTCCGGGCACGGCGCTGGACTGGGACGGCCTGCGCCGGCGCGACGACTTCGCCGGGCTGGGCTACCACTCGCCCAACATGGCGCTGGCCCACGCCGAGCGCTTGCCGCGCAAGGCCACGGGGTTCGACCAGGAGGCGATCGCCACGCTGATCCTGTCGGGGCGCTTCCTGGGCTTCCTGCCCGACCACTATGCCGAGCCCTTCGTGCAGCGCGGCCGGATGCAGGCCGTGCAGCCGTCGCGCCTGCGCTACGAATGCGACTTCGTCAGCGTGCTGCGCCGCTCGCCCCAGCCGCCGCGCGCGGCGCTGGCCTTCCACCGCGCACTGTTGCTGGCGCACGGCGCGGGGAAGTGAACCACACGAATTCATGGTCAAAACAGCCTTCAACCAGCGACCGTACTGCGCAAGTAGCTATAAATATTGAAGCTATTTCGCTGCTTCTGGTACCCCGGCTCCCTCCGCGGCGCCCCCCAACAGCAAAAAAAGTCTCACAACAAGCGGCCCCGTCGGGGTTCCCTCGCCTTTGGAGTGTTGACTCTAGGGAAAACCCCTAATATGCAGCCCATGGACACTCAAAACACCTCCCGCCCCGCAGCCCCTGCGCAGGCCGTGAGCCTGCCCGTGGCCTCCTTCACCAACAAATCGACGGCCATCGTGCCGATCCGCGAGATCGGGGCGCGCTACCGCCCGCAGATCGCGCGCCACCTGCTCGACCTCGACGAGCGCGACCGCTACCTGCGCTTCGGCTACCCCGCCACGGACCAGCAGATCAACCGGTACGTGAACTCGCTCAATTTCGAGCGCGACCAAGTCTTCGGCATTTTCAACCGTCAGCTGGAGCTGGTCGCCATGGCCCACCTGGCCTACCCGGCCAACTTCACGCAGGCCGGCTTCGCTGAGTTCGGCGTGTCGGTGTCCAAGCACGTGCGCGGCCGCGGCTACGGCTCGCGCCTGTTCGAGCGCGCCGCCATCCACGCCGTCAACGACGGCATCGCCACGCTCTACATCCACGCGCTGAGCGAGAACACCGCCATGCTGCGCATCGCGCGCGGCGCTGGCGCGGTGATCGAGCGCTCGGGCAGCGAGAGCGACGCCCACGTGAGCCTGCCCGAAGCCACCTTCAAGACCCTGCTGGACGAGCTGCTGGCCGACCAGGTGGGCGAGGTGGACTACTGGATCAAGAGCGAAGCCTCGATGATGCGCAACTTCCTGGCCACCGTGCAGGAAGTGCGCGAGAGCGTGCGCGCCGGAGACCACCGCTCAGGCACTTGAGCCCCCCCTGAGGCGCTGCGCGCCTTCCCCCGAGGGGGACGGCGCCGACGGCCCCTGCTGGCGGGGCTTGCTCCGCAGCCTTTCGACTCTTTTTGATTTGGGCGCGTCATGGCGATGGCGGAGGGAAGTTCCGCTATCCTTGGCAACGCCTGTAACAACCCACGCACATCCCGCGCGTTTTCACCTTGCCTGACCCCCACCCTGCTCGCGCCGGCGAGCGCGAAGACAAGCGCAGCCTGTTCCAGAAGCTGGTCGAATTCATCAAGCCCGGCCCCGACTCGACCGACGAGCTGATCGAAACCCTGGCCGAGGCCGAGGACAAGGCCCTGATCGACGCCGAGAGCCGCGTCATGCTCGAAGGCGTGCTGCGCCTGTCGGACCAGACCGCCGGCGACGCCATGGTCGCCGCCCCGCGCATGGACCTGCTGGACATCGACGCGCCCTATGACGAGCTGCTGCACCAGGTCATCGGCACCGCGCATTCGCGCTTCCCGGTGTACCAGGGCGAGCGCGAGAACATCATCGGCATCCTGCTGGCCAAGGACCTGCTCAAGCTGCAGCGCGCGCCCGAGCTGAACTTGCGCACCCTGCTGCGCCCGCCGGTGTTCATCCCCGAGAGCAAGGGCCTGAACCACCTGCTGCGCGAGTTCCGCGCCACCCGCAACCACCTGGCCATCGTGGTGGACGAGTTCGGCCGCACGGCGGGGCTCATCACCATCGAGGACGTGCTGGAGCAGATCGTCGGCGAAATCGAGGACGAATTCGACATCGAAGCCGACGACGGCGACATCTTCGCCCTGCCCGACCACACCTGGCGCGTGGCCGGCGACACGCCGCTGGAGCGCGTGAACGAATCCTTCGGCGTACAACTGGGCGCCGACCCGGACGGCGACCTGGACGTGGAGTTCGACACCATCGGCGGCCTGATCGCCCACGAGATGGGCCACGTGCCCAGCCGCGGCGAGCGCCACCGCATGGGCGGGCTCGACTTCCAGGTGCTGCACACCAGGGGCGGCGCCGTGCGCTGGTTCAAGGTGTCCCCCTTCCCGCCCGGCGGGGATTGACCGGTCGCGGCAGAACATGGGCCTCGCCCGCTGGCTCGCCTCCCCCCTGACGGCCCTGGCGGCCGGCGTCGCGCAGGCGCTGGCCATCGCCGACCCATGGACCGGCCAGCCGCACGGCTGGCTGCAGGTGCTGAGCCTGGCCGTCCTGGTGGCGCAACTGGTGCAACGCACGCGACGCGAGGTGTCGTGGAGCGCCAGCACCTGGGCCCGCCCCGAGAAGACCGGCACCGCCTGGCGGCGCGGCCTGCTGCTGGGCTGGCTGTTCGGGCTGGGCTGGCTGGCGGGCAGCTTCTGGTGGTTGTTCATCTCCATGCACACCTATGGCGGCCTGAACGCGGCGCTGGCCGTGGCCGCCGTGCTGGCGCTGGCGGGCTTTCTGTCGCTCTACTACGCGCTGGCCTGCGCCGCCTTCATGGCACTGGCGCCGGCGCGCGTGCTGGCCGCCCGCCCCGGCGCGGCGGCGCTGCTGTTCGCGGCCCTGTGGACGCTGGCCGAGCTGGCGCGCGGCAGTTGGTTCACGGGCTTTCCGTGGGGCGCGGGCGGCTACGCGCACGTGGACGGGCCGCTGGCCGCGTATGCCCGCCTGGCCGGTGTCTACGGCGTCGGCTTGCTGGCCGCGTGGCTGGCGGGCGGCCTGGCCCTGCTGCCCCGGCTGATCGAGCGCCGGCGCTGGCTGGCCGTGGGCGCGGCCGCCCTGGCCATGGCCTGGGGCACCGCCGCCCCGCTGATCGCGCCTCAAGGCGACGCGCCGGGCGCACGCATGGACGTGGCGCTGCTGCAGGGCAACATCCCGCAGGACCAGAAGTTCATCCCCGGCACCGGCGTGGCCGACTCGCTGCGCTGGTACGGCGAGCAGTGGCAGGCCAGCCAGGCCACCCTGGTCGTGGCCCCCGAGACCGCCCTGCCCCTGCTCCCCCGCCAGTTGCCCGACGGCTACTGGTCCGCGCTGGCCGGCCGCTTCACCCACGGCGGCCAGGCAGCGCTGCTGGGCGTGCCGCTGGGCGACATGGAGGCGGGCTACACCAATTCCGTCGTCGGCCTGGCGCCCGGCCAGGCAGAACCCTACCGCTACGACAAGCACCACCTGGTGCCCTTCGGCGAATTCATCCCGCCCTTCTTCAGGTGGTTCACGCGGATGATGAACATCCCCCTGGGCGACTTCGCGCGCGGCGCCGTCGGCCAGCCCTCGTTCGCGTGGCAGGGGCAGCGGCTGGCGCCCAACGTTTGCTACGAGGACTTGTTCGGCGAGGAGCTGGCCGCCCGCTTCGCCAACCCGGCCACGGCGCCCACGGCCTTCGTCAACGTCAGCAACATCGCCTGGTTCGGCGACTCGGTGGCCATCGACCAGCACCTCGCGATCAGCCGCATGCGCGCGCTGGAGTTCGAGCGCCCCATGCTGCGCGCCACCAACACCGGCGCCACGGCCATCATCGACCACCGGGGTCGGGTCACCCACCAGCAGCCGCGCCTGACGCGCGGCGTGCTGCTGGGCAGCTTCGAGGGGCGCACCGGCGTGACGCCGTATGCATGGTGGGCGTCGAGGCTGGGGCTGTGGCCGCTGTGGATCCTGGTGGCCGCCGTCGTGCTGGTCTTGGGAGGCATCGTCGCGCCCCGCGCCGCAGCCAAGGATTGACGAAAAAGCAAGGATCGGTCATGCGGGCCAAAGACAAGAACATCGACCTCGAATTCCTGCGCGCCGCTGCGCTGCTGATGATCCTGTTCCAGCACGCCGAGGTCCTCGTGTCCAGCAGCCACCAGCTTTACTGGGACATTCGCCATCATCTCAACCTCTGGGGCAGCGTCGATCTGTTCTTCTGCGTCTCCGGCTTCATCATCACGCGCGGGCTCATCCAGACCTTTCCGCCCGGCCCGGGCGAAGACCGGTATCTGATCTCGCGCCGGCTCGGCTGGAAGAACACGGCCCTGGCCTTTTGGGTCCGACGCGCCTGGCGTCTCTGGCCCTCGGCCTGGCTGTGGATCCTGCTGTCACTGGGCTGTGCCGTCCTGCTGAATCGCTCGGGCGTGTTCGGCAATGTCGGACGCATGGCCTGGGACGCCCTGGCGGCCTTCTTCCACCTGGCCAACTTCCACTGGGCGGGCTGCTACATGCAGGAGTTGGCCACATGCAACATGATGCCCGCGACGTTGTTCGAGGCCCATCTGCCGACCGGCTGGAACCTGGCCGTGTACTGGTCCCTGTCGCTGGAGGAGCAGTTTTACTTCCTGGTGCCGCTGCTGCTGTTCTTCATCCCGAAGCGCTGGATCGCCGCCGCCATCGGGCTCGCTCTGCTGGCCCTGGCCCCGCTCAGCCGGGATCCGCTGGGACTGCTCTGGTTCGTCCGCGTCGATGCCATTCTGGTCGGCATGGCCATCGGTTGGGCCACGCACGTGCTGGAGCAGCGCGGCCGGCGCGCCATGCCCCCTGCGTGGCTGCGCGGGAAATGGCTGATCCAGTTGCTGGCCCTCGGCGTGCTGCTGGCCATCGGTTGGCTGGGCGCGGGAGAACGCGGCGGGCGTGCGGGCACGATCACCGCGATCGCCGCATGCAGCGGGCTGCTGGTGTGGATCGCCAGCTACGACCGGGACCTGCTGATTCCCTCCAACCGCATCGCGCGCGCCTTCTTCGTGTGGATGGGCAACCGCTCGTACTGCCTGTACCTGGTGCACATGGTGGCGTACTTCCTGACCATCGAACTCTGGTTTCGCGCCGGTGGTGCACGTGGCCCCTGGCAGCAGGTGGCCTATTTCGCGACGGCCGCCGTGCTGGTCTCCGCTTTCGCCGAAATCACGGCGCGCTGGGTCGAGACGCCGCTGCGCCGCAAAGGGCATGCGCGCGCTCAACCATGGCTTGCAAGGCGCGGCTCCCAGCCCGATCAGATCCTGCACGCGTGAAGGGCCAGCAGTTTTCCAGCGGATGCGAACGCTGAGGCGAAGCCTCAGCCGGCCTTGCGCCGACGCTGCCGCAGGGCGCCCAGGCCGGCCAGCAGCGCGCTCAGGCCCGCCAGCGCCCAGGACGCATCCACGGGCACGGGAGCCGGCGGCGGCGCCACGCGGCAAGTGGCCGTCAGCGCGAACGTGGCATACAGGCCCATGGGGTCCAACGGGATCTGCTGCGTCCCCTCGTTGCGCACCTGGAAGGCCACGCTGTTCGAGCCTGGCTGAAAGCCCAGGCCGCTGGTGAAGCTGAAGGGCGTCAACCCGCCATACCCTGCGCCAAACGACCCGGCGGCATGCGACACGCCGGTCTGGCCACTGGGCCGAATGACGAGGGCATCCCAGAAGTTGTCCGCGGCCACCTGCCCGTCGATGCGGATGCTGGCGGGATCCACCACGCTGGTGTCCACGAGGATGTTGGCGTTCGACGTGTAGGTGAAGGGCGACGAGGTGTCCGTGTCCATGGGCGGGGAGATCCACTCGCCGACCATGCTGTTGGCCGCCGGATTGAACCAAAAGGCATGAACGACCCCGGTCACGATCCCCACGGCGGGATTGTTTCCTCAGCGCCCTGCGCGGCACGCCGCTTCGACGCCGCGCGCGCTCTCGTAAAATTCGCCGCTTGGCATGGGCGCCGCCGATGCCGTTCATGAATCCCCCGGGCTCCGTCACCCGGTCCCGCGACGGCGCGTTCCCTATGCTCACCTTCCAACAAATCATCCTCCAACTGCAGTCCTACTGGGACGCCCAGGGCTGCGCGCTCTTGCAGCCTTACGACATGGAAGTCGGCGCTGGCACTTCGCATACAGCTACATTTTTGAGAGCAATCGGCCCCGAGCCCTGGAAGGCCGCCTACGTGCAGCCCAGCCGCCGCCCCAAGGACGGCCGCTATGGCGAGAACCCCAACCGCCTGCAGCACTACTACCAGTACCAGGTGGTCCTGAAGCCCGCGCCGGCCAACATCCTGGAGCTGTACCTGGGCTCGCTCGAAGCGCTGGGGTTCGACCTCAAGAAGAACGACATCCGATTCGTCGAGGACGATTGGGAGAACCCCACGCTGGGCGCCTGGGGCCTGGGCTGGGAGGTGTGGCTCAACGGCATGGAGGTGACGCAGTTCACCTACTTCCAGCAGGTCGGCGGCATCGACTGCAAGCCGGCCACGGGCGAAATCACCTACGGCCTGGAGCGGCTGGCGATGTACCTGCAGGGCGTGGACAACGTCTATAACCTGCAGTGGACGGAGAGCTTGACTTATGGCGACGTTTACAAGCAAAACGAAGTGGAGCAGTCCACCTACAACTTCGAGCACAGCGACGCGGACTTCCTCTTCACCGCCTTCAACGCGCACGAGAGGCAGGCCAAATACCTCATGGAACAGCAGCTCGCGCTGCCCGCCTATGAGCAGGTGCTCAAGGCCGCGCACAGCTTCAACCTGCTGGACGCGCGCGGCGCCATCAGCGTGACCGAGCGCGCGGCCTACATCGGCCGCATCCGCAACCTGGCGCGCGCCGTGGCGCAAAGCTACTACGACAGCCGCGAGCGGCTGGGCTTTCCGATGGCGCCGCGCGAGTGGGTGGCCGAGGTCGAGAAGAAAGCGGCGTGAGATCGCCGGACACCATGAGCACACAGAACCTTCTCGTCGAACTGTTCGTCGAAGAGCTGCCGCCCAAGGCGCTGAAGAAGCTGGGCGAGGCCTTCGCCCAGGGCCTGGCCGAGGGCCTGAAGGCCCAGGGCCTGGCGGCGCCCGGGTCGCAGGTCACGCCCTACGCCAGCCCGCGCCGCCTGGCCGCGCACCTCACCCAGGTGGCCAGCCAGGCGGCCGACAAGGCCGTGCGGCACAAGCTGATGCCCGTCAGCGTGGGCCTGGACGCGCAGGGCCAGCCCACGCCCGCGCTGCTCAAGAAGCTGCAGGCCCTGGGCGTCGATGCCGCCGCCGTGCCCCGGCTCACCCGCGCCATGGACGGCAAGGCCGAGGCGCTGTTCCACGACAGCGTGGTGCCCGGCGCCACGCTGGCCGCCGGGCTGCAGAAGGCGCTGCACGACGCCATCGCCAGGCTGCCCATCCCCAAGGTCATGCAATACCAGTTGTTCGAGGGCTGCGCGCTGCCCGGCTGGAGCAGCGTGCAGTTCGTGCGCCCCGCGCACGGGCTGGTGGCCCTGCATGGTGCCGAGGTGGTGAAGGTGGAGGCGCTGGGCCTGACGGCCGGCCGCGCCACGCACGGCCATCGCTTCGAGGCCCGGCAGGACCCGATCCAGATCGCCGACGCCGACGCCTACGCCGGCACGCTGCGCGAGCAGGGCGCGGTGATCGCCAGCTTCGCGGAGCGCCGCGCGGCCATCGAATCTCAGCTAAAAATGGCCGCAGCCCGTTCTGGTACTGGGTTGAAAGCTATCAAAGACGAAGCGCTTCTGGACGAGGTGACGGCCCTGGTCGAGCGCCCCAACGTGCTGGTGTGCGCCTTCGAGCGCGAGTTCCTCGACGTGCCGCAGGAATGTCTGATCCTGACGATGAAGGCCAACCAGAAGTACTTCCCGCTGCTGGACGGCCAGGGCAAGCTGACCCACCAGTTCCTCGTCGTCAGCAACATCAGCCCCGACGACCCCGGCGCCATCGTCACCGGCAACGAGCGCGTGGTGCGCCCGCGCCTGGCCGACGCCAAGTTCTTCTTCGACCAGGACCGCAGGAAGACGCTGGAAAGCCGCGTGCCGCAGTTGGACAAGGTGGTCTATCACAACAAGCTGGGCACGCAGGGCGAGCGCGTGCAGCGCGTGCGCGCCATCGCCAAGGCCATCGCCACCCAACTGGGCGTGGATGCCGCGCAAGTCGATCAAGCCGCGCTGCTGGCCAAGACCGACCTGGTGACCGACATGGTGGGCGAGTTCCCCGAGCTGCAAGGCACCATGGGCCGGTACTACGCCCTGAATGACGGCCTGCCCGAGCCCGTGGCCGACGCCATCGAAGACCACTACAAGCCCCGCTTCGCCGGCGACGAGCTGCCGCGCGGCGACGTGGGCGTGGTGGCGGCGCTGGCCGACAAGCTCGAAACCCTGGTCGGCATGTTCGGCATCGGCAACCTGCCCACCGGCGACAGGGACCCGTTCGCGCTGCGGCGGCATGCGCTGGGGGTGATCCGCATGCTGATCGAAAAGGCGCTGCCGCTCGATCTGCCGGCCATCGTGGCGCAGGCCGCCCAGGCGTTCGGCCCCCTGCTGCCCGACGCCGCGCAATCCAACGCGCAGCTGCTCGCCTTCATCTACGAGCGCGTGGCCGGCAACCTGCGCGAAGGCGGCTACAGCGCCCAAGAGGCCGACGCCGTGATCACCGCCCGCCTGCCCTGGGGCGACATGCCCAAGGCGTTGCATGCCGTGCGCGCCTTCGCGCAACTGCCCGAAGCCCCCGCCCTGGCCGCCGCCAACAAACGCATCGGCAATATCCTCAAGAAGGCCGGCGACGAGGCCCCCGCCACCGATGCCGCCGTGAACCCCGCGCTGCTGCAAGAACCGGCCGAGCAGGCCCTGTACGCCGCCGTGCAAGACGTGGTGCCCCAGGCCAACACCCAATTCGACGCCGGCGACTACACCGCGTCGCTGCAAACCCTGGCCCAGCTGCGCGCGCCGGTGGACGCCTTCTTCGACAGCGTGATGGTCAACGCCGACGACGCAGCCCTCAAGGCCAACCGCCTGGCGCTGCTGTCGCAACTGCACCAGGCCATGAACCGCGTGGCCGACCTGTCGCGCCTGGCGGCCTGACCACCGCCAGCAGGCACCATGGCGCTCGACCACACCCGCATGAAGCTCGTCATCGTCGACCGCGACGGCACGGTCTGCGTCGAGCGCGAGGGCTACCTGCAGACCCCCGACGACTGGGAGCCGCTGCCCGGCGCGCTGGACGCCATCGCCCGGCTCAACCACGCGGGCTGCCATGTGGTCATCGCCGCCAACATGCCGGGCCTGGGGCGCGGGCTGTTCGACGTGGCGGCGCTCAACGCCATCCACGCCAGGATGAACAAGCAGCTGGCCACCGTCGGCGGCCGGGTCGAGGCGGTGTTCTACTGCCCGCACGCGCCGGACGAGGGCTGCGCCTGCCGCAAGCCGCGGCCGGGGCTGTTCCGCCAGATCGGCGAGCGCTACAAGGTCGACCTGACCCACGTGCACGCCGTGGGCAACAGCCTGCACGACGTGCAGGCCGCCATCGCCGCCGGCTGCGTGCCGCACCTGGTGCTGACCGGGCGCGGCGCGCCGGCCTCGACCGACCCGCTGCCGCCCGAGTTTCCGCCCGGCACGCGGGTGCACGCCGACCTGGCCGCCTTCGCCACCACCTTCATCGCCGAGCTGGAGGCGCAGGCCGAGAACCCGGCGCCCAGCGCCGGCCCCCCGGCTCCGGCGTCACGCTGACCCCCGTCCCTCACGCGCATCCCTTCCCGCCATGAACCTGATCCGCTCCGTGCTGCACCTGCTGTGGATGGGCATCACCGTCATTCCTTGGGCCACCGCGGTGCTCGTCGCCTCGCCCTTCGCCAGCAGCACGCGCCTGTACTGGATGTGCGCCCACTGGCTGGGCGTGGCGGTGGCCGGCGGCAAAGTGCTGCTGGGTATCCGCAACCGCGTCACCGGCATGGAGAACCTGCCCACCGGCGAGAAGGCATCGGCCGTGCTGCTGGTCAAGCACCAGTCCACCTGGGAGACCTTCGCGCTGCCGACGCTGATGCCCCACCCGCTGGCCTACGTGTTCAAGAAGGAGTTGCTGCGCGTGCCCTTCTTCGGCTGGGCCATGGGCCGGCTGGACATGATCCACATCGACCGCGAGCACCGCACCGAGGCGCTGCGCAAGGTGACCGAGCAGGGCCGGCGCCTGCTGGGCCAGGGCGTGTGGGTTATCATGTTTCCCGAAGGCACGCGCATTCCACGCGGCGAGAAGGGCAGCTACCAGAGCAGCGGCGCGCGCCTGGCCATCGACTGCGGCGTGCCGGTGATCCCGATCGCCGTCACCTCGGCGCGCTGCTGGCCGCGCAAGGCCTTCGTCAAGCGGCCGGGCATCGTGGACATCTCGATCGGCCCGCCGCTGGCCACCACCGGCCGCAAGGCGCACGAGGTCACGCGCGAGGTCGAGGCCTGGATCGAGGCCGAGATGCTGCGGCTCGACCCCGAGGCGTACCCGGACGGTCAGGCGCACCGCTCCCGGCTGCGGCCCGGCGGCTGACGCGCCCTGCGGGAAACCGGCGTGCTGCAACAGCTGCTCGACCTGCTCGGCGGCGGCGCGGCGCCCACCGCCCCCGCCCGGCCTGATTTCAAGCCAAAGCGGCCTCCAGCCGGCACCGGTATTGCGCAGACAGCTCCCAAATTAATAGCTCACGATCCTCCCCTGCCGCTGGCCGACGCACTGGCGCCCGCGCACTTCGCGCACCCGCGCGCCAACCGCCGGATCGCCCTGGGCGGCGTGCACGTGGCCTACGAACTGCGGCGCGGGCGCCGCCGCACCATCGGCTTCACGGTGGGCGCCGACGGCCTGACGGTGAGCGCCCCGCCCTGGGCCGCCGTGCCCGAGGTCGAGGCCGCGCTGCGCCAGAAGGGGCGCTGGGTCGTCGCCAAGCTGGGCGATGCGCGCGAGCGGCAGGCGCGGCTGCAGGCCACCCGCATTGACTGGCGCGACGGCGCCGCCCTGCCCTACCTGGGCCAGCCGCTGGTGCTGCGGATCGACCCGCGCCAGCGCCACGGCCCGGCCGGCGCCGTGCTGGCGCCGGACGCGGACGGCAGGCCCGCGCTGCACCTGGGCCTGCCGCACGGCGCCGCGCCCGAGCAACTGCGCGACGTGACCCAGGCCTGGCTGATGCGCCAGGCGCGGCGCCTGTTCACCGAGCGGCTCGACCACTTCGCGCCGCAACTGGGCGTGCGCTGGCAGCGCCTGGGGCTGTCGTCGGCCGGCACGCGCTGGGGCAGCGCCTCGGCCGACGGCTCGATCCGGCTGAACTGGCGGCTGATCCACTTCCGCCAGCCGGTCATCGACTACGTGGTGGTGCACGAACTGGCCCACCTGCGCGAGATGAACCACGGCCCGCGCTTCTGGCAGCACGTGCAGGACGTGCTGCCCGACTACGCCGAGCGGCGCGCCGCGCTCAAGAACGAGCCGGTGCCGCGCTGGTGACGCGGCGCGTTCAGCGCCCCCAGGCCGTGCCGCCGTCCACCACCAAGGTCGAGCCGACCACATAGTCGCCGGCGCGCGAGGCCAGGAAGATGGCCGCGCCGGCCATGTCCTCCAGCTCGCCGATGCGGCCCAGCGGCACGCGTTCGGCGACCTCGTCGGCGTGGTCGCGCGCGCTCTTGTTCATCTCCGACGCGAAGGGGCCGGGGGCGATGGCGCTGACGACGATGCGCTCGGGCGCGAGGTGCAGCGCCATGCGCTTGGTGAGATGGATCAGGCCGGCCTTGCTGGCGGCGTAGGAGTAGGTCTCCCACGGGTTGACGGTGATGCCGTCGATGGAGGCGATGTGGATCACCTTGGCCAGGTGGTCGGTGGCGGCCTTCTTCAGCAGGGGCGTGAGCGCCTGCGTCAGGAAGAAGGGGGTCTTCATGTTCAGGTCGGCGACCTTGTCCCAGCCGCTCTCGGGGAACTCGTCGTAGGGCGCGCCCCAGGCGGCGCCGGCGTTGTTGACCAGGATGTCCAGGCTTGACTCAAGCTGCTGGTAGTCCGCCACCAGTTTCCGGATGCCGTCCAGCGTGGACACGTCGGCCGGCAGCGAGACGCAGGGGCCGATGGCCGACAGCTCCTGGGCCGTGGCGTCGCAGGCCTCGGCCTTGCGCGCGGAGATGTACACGCGCGCGCCGGCGCGCAGGTAGCCCTCGGCGATCATGCGGCCGATGCCGCGCGAGCCGCCGGTGACCAGGGCGGTGCGGCCCTGGAGAGAGAAGAGTTGGCTGATGTTCATGGGGAGCAATCTCCTTGCTACTGAGTTGATAGCTTTTGACGCAACAGGGGTGCGGGTTCTCGGCCTATTTGACTGTGAATCGTTCAGACGGCGCCGAAGCGCCAGACGCCGTCCTCGCCGCGCTCGCGCTTCAGTTGCCCGGCGTACCACAGCCGATGCAGGTGGGCGACGGATTCGCCCAGGGCGAAGGTGGTCTGGTGCAGGTCGAGCGGCCGCTTGAAGAGCACGGGCAGCATGTCGTGGGCCGAGACGGGCCGCGGGCGCGCCGCTTCCAGCACCTCGGCCAGGCGGTCGCGGTGGTGGTCGTGCAGTTGCTGGATGCGCGTGTGCAGGCCGACGAAGGGCTTGCCGTGCGAGGGCAGCACCAGCACGTCGGCCGGCAGGGGCGCGAAGCGGTCGATGGAGTCGAGGAACAGCGTCAGCGCGTCGGCCTCGGGCTCCATCTCGTAGACGCTGACGTTGGTGGAAATGCGCGGCAGCACCATGTCGCCGCTGATCAGGATGTTGCGCGCCTCGCAATGCAGCGCCATGTGCTCGGGCGCGTGGCCGTAGCCGGCGATGCAGCGCCAGGCGTGGCCGCCGATGGCGACCCGCTTGCCGTCCAGCAGGCGCGCGTAGGACTTGGGCACGGCCGGCACCAGGCCGCGGTAGTAGGCCTTGCGGTTGCGGATCTGCTCCAGCTCGCCCGCGTCCAGCATGCCGTGGCTGTGGAAGTAGTCGGCCAGCCGCTCGCCGCCGAAGCTGTTGACGACTTCGCAGGCGTAGCGGGCGGCCTGGTAGTCGGTGCCGCTGATCCACAGCGGCGCGTCCCAGCGCTCGCACAGCCAGTGCGCCAGGCCGATGTGGTCGGGGTGCATGTGGGTGACGATGACGCGCAGCACGGGCAGGCCGTCCAGCTCGCGGGCGAACACCTGCTCCCACTGGGCGCGCGACTCGGGGCGGTCGATGCAGCAATCCACCACCGTCCAGCCCTCGCGGCCCTGGAAGCGGTCGCGCAGCAGCCACAGGTTGATGTGGTCCAGCGCGAAGGGCAGCGACATGCGCAGCCACTTGACGCCGGGCGCCAGCTCGATGGCGCCTCCGGGGGCGGGCAACTGGTCGCCGCGCGGGTAGTGCAGGGCGCGTTCGAGTTCGGCGGAAAGCGACATGGGCGGGTGCGTGGAAAAGGTGCGATAGGATGGCGCGGTTGACGTGAACGTCAAGCCGCCACGCATTCTAGAGAGGCGGCGCGGTTCGCGCACAGCACCTCTGCGACATCGCCCCATGGCCACCACCACCTACAGCATCAGCGACCTGGCGCGCGAGTTCGACCTCACGCCGCGCGCCATGCGTTTCTACGAGGACATGGGCCTGCTGCAGCCCGCGCGCTCGGGCCCTGGCGGGCGCCAGCGCGTGTACAGCGCGCGCGACCGCGCGCGGCTGAAGCTGACGCTTCGCGCCAAGCGGCTGGGCCTGTCGCTGCACGAGGCCAAGGGGCTGATCGACATGTACGACAGCCCTCGCGACACCGGCCCGCAGTTGCGCCGGTTCCTGCAGGTGCTGGGCCAGCACCGCGCCCAATTGGAGGCGCAGATGGCCGAGCTGCAGGCCACGCTGGGCGAGGTGGCCGGGCACGAGACGGAGGCGCGCGTGCTGCTGGCGCGCATCGAGCGCGCGCCCGCGCGGGCCCTGCAGCCCTGATCGACGTTGCCTGCCATGACCACCACTTCCGACGAATCCGCCCACGACCGCGTGGCCGCCAGCCTGGCGCGCCAGGGCCTGATGCGGCACCTGGGAGCGCAATTGCGGCGCGTGGAGCCCGGGCTGGTCGAGATCTGGCTGCCCTACTCCGACAAGGTGACGCAGCAGCAGGAGGGCTTTCACGGCGGCGCCATGGGCGCGCTGGCCGACATCGCCGGCGGCTACGCCGGGCTGACGGTGGCGCCGACCGGCATGGAGGTGGTCACGGCCGAGTACAAGATCAACTTCCTCGGCAGCCACCAGGGCGGCATGCTGCGGGCCGTGGGACGCGTGGCCAAGCCGGGGCGGCGGATCATCGTGACCACGGCCGAGGTCATGCACGTGGACGAAGCCGGCCGCGAGTCGCCCTGCGCGCTGATGCAGCAGACGCTGGTGCCGGTGCCCAGGACCTATTGATTCCGATCCCCCAAGGAGACACGACATGAGCAGCCTGCCGGGCCTGAACTTCCACCTGGGCGAGGACATCGACGCGCTGCGCGAGGCCGTGCGCGCCTTCGCGCAGGCCGAGATCTCGCCGCGCGCGGCCGAGATCGACAAAACCGACCAGTTCCCCATGGACCTGTGGCCCCGGCTGGGCGAGCTGGGCGTGCTGGGCATCACCGCGCCCGAAGCGTACGGCGGCGCCGGCATGGGTTACCTGGCGCACATGATCGCCATGGAGGAGATCAGCCGCGCCAGCGCCTCCGTCGGCCTGTCCTACGGCGCGCACTCCAACCTGTGCGTCAACCAGATCAAGCGCAACGGCAGCGAGGCGCAGAAGACGAGGTACCTGCCCCGGCTGATCAGCGGCGAGCACGTGGGCGCGCTGGCCATGAGCGAGCCAGGGGCGGGCTCCGACGTCATGGGCATGAAGCTCAAGGCGGAGGACAAGGGCGGCTGCTACCTGCTGAACGGCACCAAGATGTGGATCACCAACGGCCCCGACGCCGACACCATGGTGGTCTACGCCAAGACCGAGCCCGAACTGGGCGCGCGCGGCGTCACCGCCTTCATCGTCGAGAAGGGCATGAAGGGCTTTTCCACCGCGCAGAAGCTCGACAAGCTGGGCATGCGCGGCAGCCACACCGGCGAGATGGTGTTCGACGACGTCGAGGTGCCGGCCGAGAACATCCTGGGCGGGCTGAACAACGGCGCCCGGGTGCTGATGAGCGGCCTGGACTACGAGCGCGCCGTGCTGGCCGCCGGCCCCGTCGGCATCATGCAGGCGGTGATGGACGAGGTGGTGCCCTACATCCACGACCGCCGGCAGTTCGGCCAGAGCATCGGCGAGTTCCAGCTCGTCCAGGGCAAGGTGGCCGACATGTACACCGTGCTGCAGGCCGGCCGCGCCTTCCTCTACACCATCGGCAAGAACCTGGACCAACTGGGCGCGGAGCATGTGCGGCAGGTGCGCAAGGACTGCGCCAGCGTCATCCTCTGGTGCGCCGAGCAGGCCACGCGCATGGCCAGCGACGGCATCCAGCTCTTCGGCGGCAACGGCTACATCAACGACTACCCGCTGGGGCGCCTGTGGCGCGACGCCAAGCTGTACGAGATCGGCGCCGGCACCAGCGAGATCCGCCGCATGCTGATCGGGCGTGAACTGTTCGCCGAGACCATGTGACGGCCGGCACGGGCGGGCATGACACGCTCTAATATCGCGCCATGCCTTCCGCCCTCCAGCACCTCATCGACAACAACCGCGTCTGGGCCGACCGGGTGTGGCGGGAGAACCCCGAATTCTTCACCACCCTGGCGCAGCAGCAGTTCCCCAAGTACCTGTGGATCGGCTGCTCCGACAGCCGCGTGCCCGCCAACCAGGTGATCGGTCTGGCGCCGGGCGAGGTGTTCGTGCATCGCAACGTGGCCAACGTGGTGGTGCACTCGGACCTGAACGCGTTGTCGGTCATCCAGTACGCGGTCGATCACCTCCACATCGAGCACATCATGGTCGTCGGCCACTACGGCTGCGGCGGCGTGCTGGCCGCGCTGCACGGCACGCGCGTGGGCCTGGCCGACAACTGGCTGCGCCACGTGCACGACGTGAAGATGCGCCACCGCGGGCGCCTGATGCACCTGTGCCGTCACGATCAGGAAGACGTGCTGTGCGAGATGAACGTGATCGAGCAGGTCGGCAACATCGCCCAGACCACCGTCGTGCAGGATGCCTGGGCGCGCGGCCAGCCGCTGGCCCTGCACGGCTGGTGCTACGGCCTGAGGGACGGGCTGGTCAAGGACCTGGGCGTGACCGTGTCGCAGCCCCACGACGTGGTGGACGTGTACCGCGAGGCCATCAAGCGCTATCCGCGCGAGGGCGCGGGGCCCAACGAGAGATGAGTTGACGGCCATGCCGCTGCGGGCGCTCGACTCCTCCCTGGCCCACGCCATCGCGCAGGCCATGATCGACGGCTTCAACCGCCACTACCGGCTGTTCCGCACCGAGTCGGCGCGCGGCAAGCACCGCTTCGAGACCTGCGACTGGCACGGCCAGCAGCGCGCGCAGCGCGAGCGCATCGAGTTCTACGACCTGCGGGTGCGCGAATGCACGCGGCGGCTGGAGCGCGAGTTCAAGGCCGGCGAGCAGCCGATGGCGGTGTGGCAGCAGGTCAAGCTGCTCTACATCGGCATGCTGGTCGAGCACCAGCAGCCCGAGTTGGCCGAGACCTTCTTCAACTCGGTCACCACCAAGATCCTGCACCGCAGCTACTTCCACAACGACTTCATCTTCGTGCGCCCGGCCATCAGCACCGAGTACATGGAGACCGCCGACCCGCGCGCGCGCCCCACCTTCCGCGCCTTCTACCCCACGCTGGCGGGCCTGGAGGACAGCGTGCGCGAGGTGATCGAGTACTTCGACCTGCGCTGCCGCTTCGAGGACATCGGCCGCGACGCCCGGCGCGTGGCCGACGCCCTGCGGCGCGAGCTGCGGGACACCCGCGAGCGCCCCAACTTCCAGATCCAGGTGCTCTCCAGCCTGTTCTACCGCAACAAGGGCGCGTACCTGGTGGGCAAGATCATCAACGGCTTCCGCGAGGTGCCCTTCGCCCTGCCCATCGTGCACCGCGAGCCGGGCCTGCTGCACGTCGACGCGGTGCTGTTCGGCGAGGAGGACCTGCTGATCCTGTTCTCCTTCTCGCGCGCCTACTTCATGGTGGACATGGCCATCCCCTCGGCCTACGTGCAGTTCCTGCGCAGCCTGATGCCGCGCAAGCCCCGCGCCGAGATCTACAACACCCTGGGCCTGGCCAAGCAGGGCAAGAACCTGTTCTACCGCGACTTCCTGTGGCACCTGCGGCACTCCACCGACCAGTTCCGCATCGCGCCCGGCATCAAGGGCATGGTGATGCTGGTGTTCGACCTGCCGAGCTTTCCCTTCGTCTTCAAGGTCATCAAGGACTTCTACCCCCCGGCCAAGGACACCACGCGCGAGCAGATCCGCGGCAAGTACCAGCTCGTCAAGCACCACGACCGCGTGGGCCGCATGGCCGACACGATGGAGTTCTCCGAGCTGGCCTTCCCGCGCGCGCGCTTCGAGGACGAGCTGGTGGCCGAGATCGAGAAGTTCGCCCCCAGCCAGCTCGAAATCTCCGACCGCGACGGCGACGGCCAGATCGAGGTCATCATCAAGCACGCCTACATCGAGCGGCGCATGACCCCGCTCAACATCTACCTGCAGGAAGCCTTCGACGCCGGCCCCCACGACGCCGCCGCCGCGGCGCAGCTCGAACACGCCGTCATCGAGTACGGCAACGCCATCAAGGACCTGGTGGCCGCCAACATCTTTCCCGGCGACATGCTGTGGAAGAACTTCGGCGTCACGCGCCACGGCAAGGTGGTGTTCTACGACTACGACGAGATCGAGTACGTCACAGACTGCAACTTCCGCCGCGTGCCGCCGCCGCGCAACGAGGAGGACGAGATGTCGGGCGAGATCTGGTATGCGGTCGCCAGAAACGACGTCTTCCCCGAGACCTTCGGCCCCTTCCTGCTGGGCAACCCGCGCGTGCGCGAGGCCTTCATGCGCCACCACGCCGACCTGCTGGACCCGGGGTTCTGGCAGCAGAACAAGGCGCGCATCCAGCGCGGCGAGGTGATCGACTTCTTTCCCTACGGCGTCAACCGGCGCTTCGACGTCAACGGCGGCGTGCGGGGCGCGTCCGAGCTGGTGGACCCGGCCGCCGCCAGCGCCGAGACCCCGGCCGACCTGCCCGACACGCTGGCACCCGCCACCGAGGGCGAGCCGCCGGAGTGATTGCTCCCATTTCAATAGCTTCAGGCGATTATTTGACGCCGGCTACAGCCCTCTTTTACCTGAAACAAGGGAATCCGCCATGACCGACCCCATCGTCATCGTTTCCGCCGCCCGCACCCCCATGGGCAGCTTCCAGGGCGACTTCAGCGCGCTGGCCGCGCACGACCTGGGCGGCGCGGCCATCAAGGCAGCGGTGGAGCGCGCGGGCATCGACCCCGCACGGGTCACCGAAGTGCTGTTCGGCAACTGCCTGATGGCCGGCCAAGGCCAGGCGCCCGCGCGGCAGGCGGCCTTCAAGGGCGGGCTGCCGCAGAGCGCCGGCGCCGTCACCCTCAGCAAGATGTGCGGCTCGGGCATGCGCGCGGCCATGTTCGCGCACGACATGCTCATCGCCGGCAGCCACGACGTGCTGGTGGCCGGCGGCATGGAGAGCATGACGAACGCGCCCTACCTGCTGCAGAAGGCGCGCGGCGGCTACCGGCTGGGCCACGACCGCATCTTCGACCACATGATGCTCGACGGCCTGGAAGACGCCTACGAGGCCGGCCGCAGCATGGGCACCTTCGGCGAGGACTGCGCGGCCAAGTACGGCTTTACCCGCTCCAGCCAAGACGATTTCGCCGTGGCCAGCGTCCAGCGTGCGCAGGCCGCTATCAAGAATGGCGCCTTCAAGGCCGAGATCACCCCCGTCACCGTGAAGGACCGCAAGGGCGAGCGCGTGGTGGACACCGACGAGGGCCCCGGCAAGATCAACGTGGACAAGATTCCCGGCCTCAAGCCCGCCTTCAAGAAGGACGGCACCGTGACCGCCGCCAGCAGCTCCAGCATCAACGACGGCGCCGCCGCGATGGTGCTGATGCGCGCCAGCACGGCGAAAGCGCTGGGCTGCCAGCCGCTGGCGCGCATCGCCAGCCACGCCACGCACGCGCACGCGCCCGAGTGGTTCAGCACCGCCCCCATCGGGACCAGCCAGAAGGCGCTGCACAAAGCCGGCTGGCAGGCGGCCGACGTGGACCTGTGGGAGATCAACGAAGCCTTCGCCGTGGTGCCGATGGCGCTGATGCACGACCTGAACGTGCCGCACGAAAAGGTCAACGTCAATGGCGGCGCCTGCGCGCTGGGCCATCCGATCGGCGCCAGCGGCGCGCGCATCATGGTCACGCTGATGCATGCGCTGAGGGCGCGCGGTCTCAAGAAAGGGCTGGCCACGCTGTGCATCGGCGGCGGCGAGGCGACGGCGGTGGCGCTGGAAATACTCTGATCAAAAAATTGTTATCTGGCCCCAGTTGTCCTTTCAGGCCGACAGCGAGCCGACGGCGCTTCGCGCCGTCGGTTGGCGGGGCGGTTGAGCTTATGCAAGAGGTTCTCGGGCGGCGACAATCTCTTGGACTGAATGTCGGTTCTCGTGCACCATTACCCCCCGGTCCACAGGGCCAACATCAGGAGACGAGTCATGATCAAGGTCAGTGTGATGTACCCAAACAAGCCTGGCGCCCGCTTCGACCATGCCTACTATCGAGACAAGCACATGCCGCTCGTCAAGGCGCGCATGGGTGACAGCTGCAAGTACTACACGGTGGACAAAGGCTTGGCCGGTGGTGGCCCTGGAGATCCCGCCACGTACATCGGGATGTGCCATATCTTTTGCGACTCTGTCGAGACCTTCCAAGCAGGAATGGGGCCTCATATGCCGGAGATCATGGCCGACATTCCGAACTACACGGACCAGTCACCGATCGTGCAGATCAGCGAGGTTGTCGTCGGTCAGCCTTGAAAGCATGGGAAGGCCCGCGCCCCTGAGTGAAGCCTACCCCCTCGCTCAATCGGAGCGCCACCAGCAGGCCACCAGGCCCGGGCCTGGCGTTCTGCCGTCGTCTCGCCCGGTTAGCTTCGTTAGCCGCAGAGGGGTCGCTTCGTTGGCGTCCCAAGCACAAGTCCCACCTGGAACCGATGATGAGTTGGTCAGATCTCGACCTACTCTCTGGGTAATTGGGGTCAGATGTGAGGTATCCCACGAATTTCCCCCACCCTGCAGCGCGCTGCGAATGCGGTCAAGACAAAGGCGCATGCATGGTGCAATCTTCACGGTGACCAAACCAACGAAGACTGCGGGGATCCATGCATGCCGATCAAGTATTGTGAAATTTTCATCTGACCCCAATTTGCCCTGCTCTTGTACGGCCCCTTCATCGTCGACGGCGAAGCACTGGCGCCGAGCAATGCGGCCTTCGACGCCGATCTGCGCCAGCGCAATGCCGCCTGGGGTCTGCGCACACTGTGCGCGGTCGTCACCGCTGCCGAAGCCGCGGGGCTGCACTGGGTCGATCGCGCACCGATGCCGGCCAACAATCTGTTCTTGCGGCTGCAAGCGCACGCGTAGGGCAACGCCGAATACGTCCAAACGAGGTGGCGCGCCCAGCCTGGGGATGGGATGCGCCGTCCGTCGTCGCACGAGGCGAAGCCGCAGGCTTCCGGCATCTACATGAACGACGCGATGCTGGCGAACGTCTGCAAGCACAGCGTCACGCGATTTCCCTACGAGATCTCCTGGTCAAGGTGATCTCGTGAACACACGCGTCATCGCCGCAAGACATCGGCTGTGGCGGCGCCTTCCAGTCCGGCCGCAATGCGCAGAAAGGTCGTCGCGCGGTGCCGCTTGACCGCATCGGCATGCGGCCATAGCCGTCCTTGCAGCCGCTCGTCGAGCAGTTCCGGCGCGAGGCCGCGCAGGATCGCGATTTCCTCGGCCGCCCGCTCGATCTCGCCGCAGCCGACCCAAGCCAACGTGATGCACCAGTGCGACGGCGGGAAGCGCGGCGCATCGACGATCGAACGCTGTGCGGCATCCACCGCTGCCTGATAGTCGCCGGCGTGGAAGTGTGCCCAGCCGACGCAGCCCAGGTACAGGTGGCGTTCCGGGTCGCGAGGGCTGCGCCGGATCGCTTCGGCCGCGTAGCGCAGGCCGAGCGCCGGATCGCCCGCTCCCGCCTCGTACAACCCGAGCAGGGCCAGCACGAACGAATCGTTGGGGTTCAGTTCGTGCGCGCGCCGGACGTCCGCCAGACCCTCGTGCTGCCGGTCACTGTGCAGCAGCAGCATGCCGCGGTAGAGGTACGCCAGATGGTCGCCTCGGTCGATGGCGATCGCACGCTGCGCCGCGTCCAGACAGCCGGCATGCTCCTGGGCAATCGACGGGGCCGTGTGATTGTAGACCCGGAGCATCTGCGCCATGGCGACGGCCGTCCAGGCCAGCCCACACCGCGAATCGATCGCCAACGCCTCTTTCGCCAACCGAACTCCCTCGGCAAAGCCCGCCGGATCAGTGTCCCGGCCCGCCATCGTCACGTGCCTGTGCGCCCGCAACGCAAGTTCGTAGGCGCCGAGGTGCTGCGTCCGTGCCCTGTGCAGGCGCTCCCACTCGAACGCTTCGAGATGCGGCCAGATCGCGGCGACGATGCTCCGCGTCAATTCCTCCTGCAAGGCGAAGGTGTCGCCGAACGTGCGGTCGTACTTTTCGGCCCAGACATGATTGCCGCTCGACGCGTCGATCAACTGCGCCGTCACCCAAATGCGCTGGCCGGCGCGACGGATGCTGCCCTCGAGCACGTAGCGCACGCCGAGCTCGCGCGCGACGCAACGCACATCGACTGCGTTGCCCCGGTAGGTGAACGAGCTGTTGCGGGCGATCACGAACAGCTGGCGGAAGCGCGACAGCTCGGTGATGATGTCTTCGGTGATGCCGTCGGTGAAGAACTCCTGCTCGGCGTCGCCGCTCAGGTTGGCGAACGGCAAGACAGCGATCGACGGCCGGTCCGGCAGCGGCAACTCGGTGGCCGGCGCCAAGGCTCCCGGCTGCGCAGGCGCGACGGTCGAGGAACCGGCGTTCGCCTCGGCCACGTCCACCGTCAGTCGATACCCGCGTCCGCCGACTGTGGCGACCGCTTCCGGCCCGAGCAGCCTGCGCAGCGCCGACACCTGGACGTTGAGATTGTTGTCCTCGACCACCACGCCGGGCCAGACCTGCCCGATCAGTTCCTGCCGCGAGACGAGCCGGTCGCGACGCTCGATCAGGCACAGCAGCAGGTCGAAGGCCCGCGCGCCGAGCGCGACGGCGTCGGCGCCAGCGAGCACCCGACGCTCGTCGGGGCGAACTTCGAACGGACCGATGACGTAGCAGCGCCCCAAGTTCCCTCCGCTGGCGCCAAAAGAGCCGTCACGCGCCAACCGAAACGGCTCACAAAGATTTATAACAATTCATGCGCGCTTAGACGCGGCTGAGGACAGCGCGCTGCGCCGAGTGTGATAGTAGCATCGTCATCGACGCCGTCGATGCATCGACCGAAAGGACCGTCGCGATGAGCACCTTCACGCTTTCACACGCCGAGCCGGCCCGCCGTCCGGCGCTGCGCCGCCTGGGCCGATCGATCGCCGCGCTCGGCTTTGCTTTTGCATCGCTGGCGCAGGCGCAGACCGAGACCGTGCGCATCGCCGACTACCCCGGCATCGGCAACTTCCTCGCCCGAATCGCGGTGGCACACAAGCTCTGCGACAAGCACGGCATCCGCTGCGAGCCGCGCACGTTTCCCAGCGCTCCGGTGGCCATGCAAACCTTGCTCGCCGGCGACATCGAAGTCGCGTGGACTCCACCCGAGGTGTTCCTGCAGGCCGTGGCGAAGGGCGCGTCGCTGAAGGTCATCGGCAGCGGTGCCACGAGCCCCGTCTTCTTCCTGCTTGCCGGCAACCATCTCGAGACGCCCAACGCCGCCAAGGGCTACCCGGCGGTCATGCGCGACCTCGCCGGCAAGAAGGTCGGCGTGGTGGCACGCGGCTCCAGCTCCGAGTTTCAGCTCATCACCCTGCTGCAGGGCGCCGGCATGAAGGCCGACGACGTGACGATCGTCGCCGTAGGCGCGCCGAACACGGCGCTGCCCGCGCTCACCGGCAAGCAGGTCGACGCAATGATGCTGTTCCAGCCGATGCCCGCGTTCTGCGAGGTATTGAAGGTATGCCGCCTGCTCGTCGATCCGGGCAACGGCGAGGGCCCGCCCGACATCGTCAAGTTGTCGGGCGCCGCGGTGGCGCTGGTCGTGCGCGGCGACTACGCGCAGAAGAAGGCGGCGGCGCTGGACGCGCTCGGCAAGGCCATGCGCGAGGCCGACCAGTGGGCGCACGACCCGGCCAACCTCGAAGCCGTGCGCAAGCTGGCCAACGAGACGTTCAACATCGACGTCCCTCAGGCTGCGGCGGTGGTCGACGCGATGCTCACGCCCAGCCTGCCGAACTACCGCTTCAGCCTCGACCCGAAGGCGCTGCAGCACGCCGCCGAATACCTGCACCGCAGCGGGCAGATCGATCGCGTCGTGGACACGTCCACGCTGCTGGATCTGCGCTGAGCGCGCGACGCCGAAACGTCATGAACCTGACCGAGGTGCGCGCCGCGATCGAAGTCGAGCGAGTGCACCTCGCCTTCGAGGCCGGTGCGGCCGTGCTGTCCGACGTGTCGCTGTCCGTCGACGAAGGCGAGTTCGTGGCGCTCATCGGGCCGAGCGGTTGCGGCAAGACGACGCTGCTCAACCTCTGCGCGGGCCTGCTCACGGCTCCCGCGCGCGGCACGATCCGCGTCGCAGGCGTCGCGCCGCGCGAAGGCAACCCGCAGGTGGCCTACATGCTCGCGCGCGACAGTCTGCTGCCGTGGCTCGACGCCCTCGCCAACGCCGCGTTCGGCATGCGCGTGCGCGGCGCGACGAAGGTCGAAAGCGAACGCCGCGCCCACGCATTGCTCGCCGAAGTGGGCCTTGCCGGCTACGAGCGCCACTACCCGAAGGCGCTGTCGCACGGAATGCGCCAGCGCACCGCGCTGGCGCGCACATTCGCGATCGGCGCGCCGCTGCTGCTCATGGACGAACCCTTCGGCGCGCTCGACGCTCAGACGCGACTGCAATTGCAGGACCTGCTGCTGCGCCTGTGCGAACAGCGTGGGCAGGCAGTGCTCTTCGTCACCCACGATCTCGCCGAGGCCGTGGCGCTGTCGGACCGCGTGCTGGTGATGTCGTCGCGGCCGGGCCGCATCATGGCCGACGTCGCGATCGACCTGCCGCGCCCGCGCTCGATCCGATTGCTGCACAAGGATGCGCGGTTCCACGCGCTGTACGCCTCGCTGTGGTCGCACCTCGAAGCGGGATGGGCGTCATGAAGAGCGATTCCGACGCGAACGCCTTGCCGGCGTTCGACTTTCGTTCTCGCGCAGCCCGGCGTGCTGCGCGCCCGGGCGGCTTGCGCCTCGACGCGCTGTTGCCGCACGCCATCTTCGTCGCGGCGCTGCTCGGCGCCTGGGAGTTGGCCGCTGCGCGCGGGTGGTTCGATCCGATCTTCTTCGGCCGGCCGAGCGGCGTGGCGCGCTACCTTTGGGAGCACGTGCCGACGGCGCGATTCTGGATCGATCTCGGCTGGACGATGGCGGCCGCGCTGATCTCGTTCGTGCTCGGCAGCGCGCTCGCGTTCGGCGTCGGCCTTGCGTTCGTCGCGTGGCCGGCGCTGGAGCGCTTCGCCGAACCCTACTTCAGCGCGCTCAATGCGATGCCGCGCATCGCGCTTGCGCCGCTGTTCATTCTGTGGTTCGGACTCGGGCCCGGCAGCAAGATCGCGGTCGGGTTCTCGGTGGTCTTCTTCGTCGTCGTCTCCAGCACCGTCGCCGGCATCCGTGGCGTGAACGACGATCATCTGACCTTGTGCCGCACGCTCGGCGCGCGCCCGGCCACGGTGTTCTTCCGGGTCACGCTGCCAGGGGCCGTGCCAGTGATCTTCTCCGGTCTGCGGCTGGCACTGGTGTATGCGCTGCTCGTCGTGATCGCCGCCGAGATCATCGCCTCGGACCGCGGCATCGGGCAGAAACTGGCTTACCTGGGCGCGACCTTCAACGTCAACGGCGTCATAGCGCTGGTGCTGGTGCTGGCCGCGCTCGGCGTTGCGATCGTGCGCGTCATGACCTGGCTCGAGCGGCGGTTGCTGCATTGGCAATGAGGATCCTGCCATGGACTATCGGCATATCCGCGTCGAGCCGCTGACGCCGACCGCCGGCGCGCTGATCGGCGGCGTCGAGCTGGCGAGCGAGCGCCGTGACGCGGTCTACGACGAGATCAAGCAGGCGTTGTGGCGCCACGGCGTCGTGTTCATGCGCAGGCAGTCGCTCGACCACGAGAGCTTTGTGCGCCTCGGCGCGGTGTTCGGCGAGATGGAGCAGCACGAGTTCTTTCCGCACGTGCCGGGGTATCCGTGCATTCAGCGCGTCTCGAACCAGGGTGAGGACGAGCCGGGCACCGCCCGCTGGCACACCGACGTGAGCTTTCGCGCCAGGCCCAACCTGGTGTCGATTCTGCGACTCACCGACGTGCCGCCGACGGGCGGCGACACGCTGTGGATGCACGCAGGCGCCGCCTTCGATGCATTGGGGCCCGCGATGCAGCAGATGCTTGCGAGCCTGCAGGCCGAGCACGACCTGCCGTGGCACTTCCGCCGCGTCGGCGCGTACGATCGCCGCGTGCGGGGCGAGGCCGAAGCGGCGGCGCGCGAAGGCCTTGCTGCGCCAAGAATCTCCGCCGCCGGCTACGAGCAGCGCATGATCGAGCAGAGCCCGGCGGTCGTGCACCCGGTGGTGATCACGCACCCGGTGACCGGGCGGCGCGTCCTGTACGTCAACTCGATCTGGACCAAGCGGCTCGTCGGTCTGCACATGGATCTGTCCGAGCACCTGCTGCAGATGCTGTTCGCCTGGCTGCAGCGACCGGAGTTCGCGGTTCGCCTCCGCTGGGAGAAGGACTCGCTCGCGCTGTGGGACAACTGCGCGATGCAACACTACGCGGTGTTCGACTACGCGCCGCACCATCGCGCGGGAGAGCGCCTGACATGCGGCAGCTTCGCGCCCGATTGCGTGCTATAGCCGAAGGCGCCGGCCTGGAGGCCGAGGATTATGAGACATCTGTCAAGCGGAAAATTCTCCTTATTTTCCAATCACTTAGCAAATCACCCAGGCCGCTAGTACATTGACACGTAATTAACGAAACATGAATAGACTCCATTCGTTGCCACTTGGCTCACGAAGGAGTTGTCATGCGCCAGACCGAACTGCACTTGAGCGAGGAGGATCGCTCGGT